>Ga0074198_1000079_pt1 | contig 142509 bp, 170 predicted proteins | sample EPASupsiteSAE323_FD_64527 | JGI IMG/M metagenome (GOLD analysis project Ga0074198, IMG submission 64527) | Bioremediated contaminated groundwater from EPA Superfund site, New Mexico - Sample SAE3-23 | ecosystem: Environmental > Aquatic > Deep subsurface > Groundwater > Contaminated ... | reverse complement strand
TCTGGTACATTTGCTGTTGATGCAGCATTTATGGAGTCTTATAATGGTGGTTCAATATGGCGCCAATCAAAAAATAGCTCTCCCTCTATAATCATTAACACACCTTCGGCAAATCAATCATTTGAATGACCTGCTCTGTTCGATAAATCAATACTGAATCCCCTGGAAGGTCGTGGCAACCTTCTTTTATTATGTTTAGAAAGGATATGATTATATGAGAAAAACAACAAAAGGATTATTTGTATTTATGCTGACTCTACAATTATTAGTTATCTCTTTACTCAGTAGCCATCTAACGCGGGTCGAAGCAGCCCCTTGGACGGTACTTAATTCTTTCCCTGCTACTCAGGATAGATTTGGTTCACAATTTGAGATTACTGGAAATAATAGGTATAGATTAAGACTGTCTAGTGGTGGTACCTGCGTTGTAGCATTTGGTAGCTCATTTACGCAAGTTGGAGGAGAGCTGGGAAATCCGGTTGATATTACATGGCTGGGAAATGGGTTTTGGTTGCCTCAAGTAATATCGTCTTCACTAGACGAATCTAACATTTTTTATGTAGAGTCTGCACCGCAAAACCAAATCCCCACTACCCCCGGAAACTTTATTACACCTTCTTCTTCAAGCAGCCTAAGAGAAGGTGTGCCTATTACAGTCCATTGGTCTGCTTCAACTGACGGTGACGACGATCCTATTTACTATCAACTTGAATTTTATAACGGTACTACCTGGAGTAATATAGTTACTACAGGAGCAACCTGTTGGTCGTGGACAGTTCCTAATAATGTTATAACTTCAACAGCAAAGCTTAGAGTAAAGGCATTAGATAACGAGAATGCAAGTTCCGGATATAAAGAAAGTGGTACTTTTACAATTTACCAAAACCAACTACCACAAATAGCAATATTCTCGCCTTCGGCAAATCAATCATTTGGCTGACCGGCCTGCTCTTTATCTTAATACAAATACCGCTGGAAGGTTATGGAGCCTTCTTTTTATTATTTTTAAGAAGGGAATTGATATTATGAATAAATTATTTAAAGTCCTGCTGGTGTCATTATTTGCTATGATTTTTTGTATTCCGTTGGATAATAGCCTAAATAATGCCGATGCGGCTACATCAATCGTTAGATATAACGGTAGCAATTATAAATTAATAACAGAAGGTGGGCAATTATACTACGTTTCAAACTATAGTTCCGTTATACCCTATCAAACAGCTAGTGGTGATTATACCTATACCTTTACCGGCCCTATTACCACAGACGAACCGGTGAGGGCAGGGTTATCTCCTCGCAATCCATATGATAGTGATGGTTATTATAACCCAGGTTCTTTGGATTATTATGTTTCCGGGAATAACGTCTATGTTCGAGTGAAAGTACCGTTTGATAAAAGCATTGACCAAAATAAGTATTTTCAATATGGCGGTCAAGTTGATTTTGTTTTGGCTAATTATAGATGTAATGAGGAATCAATGGCGGGGGCTTTTAGTTGGGGTGTTTTTATTCCTGGTCAATCTAATTGGTCTCAGGGTATCCGTTTAGAACCTTCATGGTGGAATAATTCACCCAATTTATTAACGGCTACTCCTTCGGCAAATCAATCATTTAATTGATCGTGTGAAGCTGCATCTCATCATAAAACGTCCTGGAAGGTTATGTAACCTTCTTTTTATATTTATAAGAAAGAGAGGATCTGATATATATGAAAAAAACGATAAAAGCTATCTCAATTTTAGCCCTAGTTTTTCAATTCTTATATTTCCCCATAATTACTAGCCATTTAAGAAAGGCTATGGCAGCATTAGGTACTGAGCAAGGAATAGTGGCGATAAATTGCTTTGATCCTATGGGGAATAATGCAGCCATTGGTGTAGCAATTGGTGCTTGTATAGTTAAAGTAACAGAAACTGGTAATTATTATCTTAAGGTACAGGTTACCTTACCTTCTACTTGTGAGGGAAAAATGTTCAGTAACTTTTATGGATTTGAAGATCCCTTCATATTGACATTAACAAAAGATGGCTCAGCATATAAAGAAATAGTAGCATCTAGGGCAAATGGCTATGTAGTCACAAATGATAGAACGCAAACGGGATATTTTTCCATATCCAAGCAAGATGTAGGTTGTTACTTATTTACGATAAGAAATATCAGCAATGTCAGTAAATTTGAGGCAAATGGTATGTATGGTGGTGATACTGGCACGTCCGGTTCGTTACAAATATCTGAAACTAAAATAGACAGCAGTTGGTTTAATTCTGCACCTGTAATATCGTTATCTTCACCTTCCCCAAATCAATCATTTGGATGATCGGCCAGGGCCACCAATTGAATGTGAAATACCCTGGAAGGTTATGGAACCAAAATCCCAAGCGCTTGGGATTTTGGTAATTATTTAGAAAGGACTGATTAGATGAAGACATTTCTAAAAACTCTGCTGGTACTATCCCTGGCCGTGGTGATTTGTTGCCCATTAGGAAGTTAATCATTTCATGGATTATAAACAATAATAGGAATTAAAGGCCTTTAGGTCTCTAATTCCTATATTAACGATATTTAATTATCTCTGACAAGATCGACTAACTGTATATCCATTCCCTTGTTAGCCAGGGGATGCTTGTTAATAGCAATCTGAACATTTGATCGGTCTATATGTAAGTAATTTTCCAGGGTTTGAATCCGGACATGCCCAGATATTTCTTTGAGCAAAAACAAGTCCACGCCTTGTTTATATAAAAATGTCAGGCAGCTACGTCTGAGAGCATGAAGAGAAAGCCCTTTTTGATATATACCAAACCGTTTGGTATATTGTTTAAACAGATAATCAATGCCCTTTTCTGTATAGCATTCACCGCTTTTTGTTAGAAATAGCCAGTTATTTTCTTTGCCTGTATTGTTTTTAAAATAGGCACGGCCCGATTTGTTTTTTGCCAGCCGTTTAAAAGTGCGAATCTTCCGCTTGCCCTTAACCAGTTGGTTGGTATATACAATGTCATTGTTTAAATACATCTTCAGTGCATTTTCCAGTCTCGGAACCAGAGGGATTATCCGATCTTTTCCGCCCTTTCCATCGCGAATGAAAAGCTCATGGTTTTCAAAATCCACATCACGAACTTCAAGATGAATAAGTTCCGAAACTCGGACTCCTGTAAATAAGAACGTACTAAAAATAGCGTAATCTCTAATTGCATATAACCCCGTGAGCAAAATCCCATCAAGCAGTGTCTCAGCCTGGTTTTCGTGCATTACGACAGGCTCCGTTTTGGGCACCTTGATTGAAAAGATGTTCCGAACTGGGCTATGGGTTATTGCCGGTGATTCCATATTCACGAAGTAGTTATAAAAGCTCCGCAACACCGCTAATTTGCGGTTTATGGTTCGCGGAGCCAGATTTCTATTAACAAGGCTATATTTGTATTCCCGTATATCCTTTTCCTTCAGCTTTAACAAATCCCGCGCGGGGTAACAGTCTATGAAGTGGCTGAGATCCTCGAAATACATTTGGATAGTGCTTGTTCTGCAACCTTTGTCAAATTGCAGATAAACCAGAAACTCTTTTACATATCTGGTGTTTTGATCTTGTTTTAATAATGATAGTGATGCATTCATTTAACAAATCCCCTTTTCAAAATAAATTTTTAAAAAGAGGATGTCAGAGGCTATATAAAAAGCCTGGACATAAGCCCAGGCTTTAAAACACATATTAAGACGCGAACCGTTTCCAGAAGGGCATAAATCCCCTTTTCTTCTCTGCCGCTTTCATCCAGGGCAGACCTGCAGCCCGAGCTATGTCGGCGGCCAGTACTTGCCATGGTCCTTTTGGATCATCCAGGCCCGGTATTTTCATCTGATGCGAACCCAGAATAAACGCTTCCAGATCAGCAGGCACATGAACTACTCTGGGTGCGGAGCCTCCCAGTCCCCGGTAAAATTCCTTGAGAAGGTTTTGCGGCGGCTTTCCTTTGCTAATCCATTTATTAACGACAACTCTAACATTCTCCGGCGACACTCCATTTTCGGCAAGGGATTCCCCATAAGCAAAAATGTCTTGGGCCGAAAACATGCTTTGATCAATCACAACGACAACGATATTAGCCGTCCGAAGAATATCTGGAATATAGCTGCATTCGTTATTTGATGGGGTATCGACCAAAATTAACGGCGCCGTTTCACTCACAGCATCCAGCACCATCGCCACATCATCCTTTGGCCATCTCATCCAGTCCCAGTCAGTTCTTGTCGAGGGTCCAGGCAGGCACCGTAAATTTACATTTTTCTTAACCGTCACAAGAAGGGCTTCAATATCGTCGGTAGTAACGGTTGACGGATCTATCGTTTCTATCCCGGCACATTGCGGATCGATTTTGAAAAATGCCGTCAGATCGACTCTGGTATAGTCTGAATCCATCGCTACCGTATTAGTAGCCTCTGACATTGCCAAAGCCAATCCTGCACATACTGAGGTCTTTCCTATGCCCCCTTTTGCCCCGGCAACCGCAACTACAAACCCTTTTTCTTGCTTTTTAGAAGAGGCAGGTATCATCGTAGATTTCCCAGTTATCTCATCGTATGAGAACTGTATGGCCAGGTCGATGAAATATGGATCTTCACCAGGGAGATCATCAGTGACGATGTTATTAAGCCCCAGGCGGCGTGCTTCCCTACTATATGATTTAGTAACCTGCTCCTTTTTATCACCAGCCAAAATTACTATATGAGCGTGAGTAAAAGTTTTGGATATAAATTTAAGTACCTCTTCCGGCCTCTTTCCCGGTAAATCACGGCTTACTACCAACACGTCCGGTTCATCAATGTATTGCAACTGATCCGCATGAGATACCAAATCAAATCTCCACTTTTCCTCATCTATAAATGGGGGCATCTGCCGTAGTTGTTCTAGTACATACTCATTAACTGGCATCTCATATTTAATATTAATATCATCTTCGATGGCAAGCACAACACGCTTGCAAAGGCTTTTTTCTATCCATCTGGTCAAAACACTTCTACCTCCTTACTAAATAGATTCGTTTGGCAGCCGCATACGCGACAACCTTTGGTACATCAATTTCTTGCACTTCAACCTCAACCATGGCCGGTATTTTATTCTGAACATTCCCTAAGACTTTTTCTTCAACAGGCGAAATAATACGTCCTGTTTGGTCATAGCTGGCTACTACATAAACGTCCCGTACAAGTGGTTCAAGAGGAGCCCCTACTTGGTCTGTTGGGTATATGTCTACCCTTGCTCCGGACATAACCTGATCGCTACTGGACTGCGTAGTCTGCAACCCAATTTTTATATATCCATCATGGGTATTATTTGCTGAAGACATTTCGTTCTGCTGAATCAAATGTCCGGGAAGGAGGGCTATTAATAGAGTTTTTCCGGTTACATCTTCGGTGACCAGCTTTAACTGTCCGGCTAATTGCGCCGGAACGTCTATTTGCTTAACGTTTTCCGCCGTGAGTGATTGCCCCATGGGCACATACTGAGCCGCAGACCAAACCTTGACAGTCTTTGAGACTTCGTTATATTTTTTATTACCCTGCACATTTATGAGCAGGGTTCCCACTGCCGCTACTATTAAACACACCACAATGACAAACACCTTTTTCTTGCTCATTCATTTCCTCCTTATCTAGAATTACCGCTGCACCACGGTATATAGTTCGGTAGGCCCGATGATATATAAACGGGGGCCTTGGCAGGAATATCCCCGGCTCCCAAAATGCCATGTTCCTTTGCTTTAAATTTCTAATTACAAACCGTATGTTTAAAGGCACAGAAACATGGGTTTCCCAGATATACAGGCCCGGCACATCTAAAACATCTTTGAGATCGGCGGCTATAGCTCGAACCTGAATTTTTTTAGGCTGCTTATTAAACCTAATATGAACTTCATAGGCATTGTTCCAATTCCCCTGTAGTCTTTTCTTTACCCAAAATCGAGCTGCCCACGGCCACAGGGGAACCAGGACAACCTGACGCAAAAATATCGCTTTGCGAATTTGTAATTGAAATAGTATGAGTGCCATATATGGAACCATAATAAATACCGCTCCGATTAAGGGCGGCATAAAAATAAACGTGAGTGGGGCCAGATACAGCCCCCAAATTGCAATGTCTCGACCTTTTGTTCCCATTCGCCTTACCCCGTGTTCAGGCCAGGGGTGTAGGTGCTGATCGTGCGACCGGTTGCCGGCATATTAAAAGGGATCACATAATCATGCCCCCCGAACGTGAATAATTGTATGTCATAGTTATATTCCAACTTCACTGACACATCTTGACCATATGCGGCTGGAGTTTCACCAGATCCAGGTGTAGCTGTTACCGTTATATCGTCAGCGTCTATATTGGTATTAGTACAAAAATTTGTAAGGTGCTGCTCCGCTTCAGTATCGTACTCTCCATAGTGGGACATAATGGTCGCTAATACATTTGCTTCTGCGGCAAGCTGCCACCATTTAACTGCGGCTACCCATGTAAACATTCCACCAAACAACAACATTGAGATCACCAATATTGTGACAATAGCTGTTATAATTCTATCCAGCATTTCATCATATCCTCAAGTAATATTGAACGATTCTTTGACCTGGTCTATCAAGTCAGTGAAAAGGTTAGATATCATATCTGGCGCAATGGCGTATATTGCTATGCCTGCGGCAATGGCTATCCCAGCTATGATAAACTTCCAAACCAGATCTCCTAAATCGCCATCTTGATTCGCAACCAAACCAGCTGCGGTTTCTTTGATTTCCACATTTAGTTTCTTTACTTTCTTAAGCATAATTACCTCCCAGCCAATATTTTATAAATTCATCACCGATAGAACGGTTCCTAACACCCGGTTTATAACGCCTATGGTTATATCCGGGGCTACAATACACAAGGCTACACCTATGACAATCAACACTATAATCATTACCAAGCCTAAGACTAATTTTGTACCGGTACCTCCTTCCTGATTTAGTATCAAGTTTTTCAGCATGTTACCACTCCCAACATTATTGATGCCCCCAAAATACAGGGAGCCAAAGGAAGAGAATTTTTACCCCTTAATAAATAAGCTGGCGATATAACGCCAGCCAGTAAAAGCGACAATAGGATAATAAGTGGTGATATAATCGGGCCTAAACATAATCCCAGTGCTATAAATAGCTTGACATCACCACCTCCTAACTGTTTTAACTTAAATAAAATAAGCGTGATTGCAGATGCAATAAGAACTCCTGCACCGGCCCAATACCATCCATGCCAGTATATAAGCCCAATTTCTGCTACACATAAACATAACTCGTTCGGTATCTTCCTACGCCGGAGGTCAATCCAGGCGGCAACCGCAAGGATAAGCAATATGCAAACATACAAAGCTATCACCCTCCTATTCCAAATCCGGAAGCCATTTGTCCCCCCATTTTTATTATTAATGGTATACCTATTAGAAGGAGTAGGCCAAATAACCCCAAAGCCGCCACCCCTGCAAACATAACTTTTTTCTTCGCTGTCACCTTCGCTGCCGCCATCTCCCTAACATTGTTCACTCCTTGTTGTATATCCTGAAACAAGCTAGGATCTATCGAAGTATCCCATGTCGCAGAGAGCCGGTAGCAAATTGCCCTAACAAGATGATGCTTAACCCTATCAGACATATCTACAAGTTCTTTCTTTGCATTACCTGTTCGCTGGATTTCCCATACCGTTTTTGCCATCTCTGACCGTAACGGCTCTTTAAGGAAGGGAATTGTATATTCCAACGCCGCACGGGTAGTAATAGAAGGAGTTTCAAGGAAGCTGGGCAAAAACTCAACCACCCCGGTGGCAAAACCATCCACCATCTTGTCTTGCCACTTTTTAAAGTTTGTTTCAATTGTTATCTTTGCTATTATTACAGAACCAGCTGCACCTAGTAATATAAAAACAACACTTAATATTCCGAGTTTAAATACTATTAACATAGTAATGGTAATGATACCACCGGCAAGCAATCCTACCTGAACAGCTATTTTAAAGATGTCCTCTACTTTTTGACCTATAATCTCTGCCTTATCTTTTCTGCCCTTGCGTTCAATAGATTCAATCATAGCGGAACGCACATTATCGACCGTAATCTCAGCCCAAGAAAGGCCCAGTCGCTCTTCCCATACAAAAACGGCTATTAATAAGAAAGATAATCCAGCATATAGCAATATTACGCCCATACATTACCTCTCATTTCTTTAGATCATTATTATTGAACAAACGCGCCACCATGGCGGTTAACGCAACTATAACGCCTATGCCCAATGAAACGCTTAGTTTAATAAGCCCGTTAGTTGCGAGCATATTACGTAAAAAGAATGCATCCCAAAACGCTGCTCCCGCCAGAATCAGGAGAACTACTATCGCGGCGATGGCAGGTTCTTGATTACTCTTTGCCCTTTCCATTAGTAGGTGTTCCCTGCGCATGACCGTGTCACCAAGAAGGTTTAACCCTGCAGCAATACTGGAAGGTCCCCCGGTTATACTCCCAGCCTCGATGATTTTGCCCATTGCACCAAAAATCGGCGCATCGTTTTCATCAGCCAGGCGCTGAAATAAAACCGGGAACGTTGTTCCTCGCATATTGCGTTCCGCCAACATCCCATATAATTTACTGGATAAAGGATCTCCGATATCAGCGGCAGCAATTGCTACAACCTGGGGCGTACTATTGTCAGCCATAAACAACGATGTGGAACTGTTTAAAAAGTCTTTGGCCTGGTTATTTAATGCATTTGACCCACGCAGGGCCAAATATGAATCAACATTTCTACTGATATACCATCCTGCAATACCCAGGAAGAACCCTGCGACTGGACTTATGAACAAGGCTGAACCTAATACAAATAATAAGGCTGCACATCCCAACGGCAGGCCATATCTGCGTAGAATAGACAATATAGTTGATCCTCTTGGCAGCTCATCCGTAAACAGAGTCATGAACATGCAAAATAGTGAAAGGAATACTACCAACTCCATTACATCGCCTCCGGATAAAGATATTTTTCCTTTACGGTACAAAATTCATCTTTAATGTTGGCACCTCTAAAACCTAAATCGCTGATCCTTTCCTCTGATATAGGATTTTTATAGATCCATCTTCTTGTTACATTATGGCTGGACCAGTATTCCGCTTTATCAAATTCTACTATTGGCCTATATTCCTTAATTTTAGGCATATATTCATGCATACTCATAAGTGTCCTTTGCCCACTATCTGGTTTATCGAAGAAGTAAAGAAAGTGGAACATACTTCCCATCTGATCCATGACATGATCGCGATATAAAGTCATACCACCGCGGCCAAACATTTTTGGGAAGCGATTAGCCAATTCCAGAATGCCGCCTGCGTGCAGAGAAGCAATAAACTTACCAATAGCTTCGGCTATTTCAGATGCTGACACTATTTCCCCTCCCCTTATTTCCGAAACTATTGGCCTATCCGGATTGTTCCGTAAAAATGATTCGCATATAGCTCCCATAGATATAATTTTTTGGCTGGCGACAGTAACCTCAACCAGGTTGAGGCTGTTCGGGAGATGCGGAAATGCCAACTCATAAGATGTTTCCCCTATCATAACCCTTTCTTCCTTTTTGAAAGCTTCGCCACATGCCCTCATATATGTTGTTTTCCCTGAATCAGTACGTCCGCATATCCCAAATGAAGCGTCGCCCCGTACAACCGCCTCAAGCGTTAAATCCGCTACCAATATGGGAAGCATTCCTGACCGCACCAATTCACTCATCGGCATCGGTGGCCTACTAGAAGGGCTTTTGCGAATAGTAAAAGCTGTCCCGGTAGGGCAAACCCGAAAACCAAAGGCAGCTAACCTCGAACCATCGGACAGCCAAGCATCGACGATAGAGTTGTCTTCATTAAATTGTCTGCGAGCATCCTCGCAGATTTTCTGTACATAATTTTTCACGGCTCGATCGTCCGGGAAAAAATGATCTCCCGCATACCACGGTCTGCCCTGATACCCGTAAAATACGCGAGGCCGACCCATAGGATTGGGATTCACCATGACTTCAGTTATATCCCTGGCATTTCGCCAGCCATCCGGCCCCATAATACCATCTTTAAAAAATAGCTTTAGGGGACCGTACCCCTCGGATTCTGCAATGAGTGATGCTGCTATTTCTTCTTTTTGGAAGGACGGCAAACGGTTACTGTTCATTACCGCAGTATAGATTATATCGTGAAGCTCATCACCTCTTTGTCCAAAGGCCTGTTGATTTCCTGCGGTTGCTTCCTGGATAACTCGATCAATTTCTTTTTCAATGCTTTCCTTTTTTAGGTCCCCCCAGTTACCATCCTTAATAGAAAGTGTCATATAAATCTCCTTTCATAATAATTATTTTTATTATTAACCACTCGTTTGGGTCATACGATAGCACTGCATTGACGTTTCCACATGCCCAAAAAACGCATTGTCCCAAATCGGGACACTTAGAGTGACAACATACCCTGGTTGGTGCGCTGTTATTCCAGTTACACGCACCGCGCCCGGAATAACCGGTAGCGGTGGAATGGAATCACCAGGCTCAATCGCTGTTATGCTTTCAACCGTAATCGGTTCGGGTAGATTTTCGACCGTAATCTGATCCCCGTCTGCTGCTCCGTTGTTCACTTTTGCGAAAGAATCGATGAAGTATTCCTTCACGTCGGCTACATCCGGAAGAAGCACAATGTTCTCGGTAGAACCACTGGCAGCTGATGCCTGATCGTGGAGGGCCGCACTAACTGCATATCCCATGGCGAAATCCATACGATTGTAAATTGTCCACATTCGCGAATATACGGGGACTATATAAATCATGCAAAAAATAAACATCGACAAACAAAACACTATGACCATCCCCATAATAGACAGCGAAATATCACCGCGCTCATCCCGAAGAAACTTTTGTATATAGCTCACCCCCTTTCAACAACCAGTAAGCCATGTTTGCACGTAGTTATTTATTTTTTCGATGATACTTTCTGGAATAACACCTGTTTTAACTAGCACCCAAACGACTGCAAATACTATAATTTGATAAAGATATTGTCTCGGATCGTAAAGCCCTTCTTCTTTATCACATATTTGCAGAATCCTTTTAAATAACATACTATCCCCCCTTAAATATAAAAGCCCTCCGCCTATAAGGCAGAAGGCTTATTATTAATCTTCTGGTTCATCCGGTCGCCACTGGTCATAGTAATATTGCCAGTTTTGATCGGGCAGCATATTCAAATCATTTTGGTACCTCTGCTCATAATCTTCCACGTATTTCGTAGGAACCGATGTCATGCCGGTGCCATCTACCAGAAGGCTGCCATATCCAACATAGTTATAATTTACTGTTAGGTCTTTTTCTCCGTCACATACGCACCAACATGAAAATTCATCACATTCACCTTGACATACAGTTCTGTCATATGTCACCCGTATTCTATAATCAGCGCGCATATCATAATACTGTGGTGGGCCGACCATGGCCTGGGCAATCCTATCATAAACATATGCTCCATCCATGGCCCAGTTTTCACGGAATAATGTCTTAGCCCTAGTCCCATATGGATTAAGTTCCTCATCCATCCAATCTGAAAGTGAATCCCATACTGGATGGCCAAAAGAGAAGTTCTCGTTTTGAGAGGGCCGGTACAATGTGGCACTGGTAATCTCCCAATTTGTCATAGTAGAATTACTACCGCAACTGTCATCGCCTCCCGGAGCGGGGGGCGCAATCGTACTGGTATAGTCGAGTTGATTTGATAGAGCATTATTTACTACATTTACCTGAGCCTTTTTCCTAACTGGGATCAGATACGCCTGTACATAATCAGACCACCTGGCTGAATCAGGATCGCGTATCGCATCATCAGGCGGACTATGAGAACCTAGTTTAGCCTCTATAATGGATTTTTGCCGCCAGGCCCTGAATGTTACTTCGTTGCCGGTATCCGTGGACTCCTGCATAACAGATACTGGCTGCTGCAGTGTGTTATCTTCCCAGTTTTCCTCATCATAAATCACCGCATAAGGAGAGATATTTATAGACGCTACCAGGGTGGTAGAACTGCTCTGGGCATGGTAATCGAACCTCAGAGAAAGTGTATCTCCTGACTGAATAGTATATGGCCCGGTAAAGTAGTTGCCAGCGGCATCATGCAAAGATGTTTCATAGCCGCCGTGCTGCACTCCCAAGTAAATACCTGACAGGTCTTCATTGGCATCGTTCCGGAATACAACTGTGCCGGTATATGCGGTACCCGACTCGGCAAAACCAGGTATCCCTGTATCCAGTGAATCTACCGCCAGATTGATAGACCTAACATTCGCTTTTACCCATATGGACAAAATATTATTTCCACTGGTTCTGTCCGTTTCTGCAAAATTGTTATTTCGGTTTACCTGGGCCACAAGATGGATGTACCCGCTGGCAATTGCCCCTGTTGGTATCTGATCCAATGCCGGCAACGTATACGTCAGGGTAACATCTTGATGCTCACCAGGCTCCATGACCGCAACCGGGAAAGAGGTTATCGCTGACTGGTCACTGTTCCAATATAGCAGCTGCATATTGGTTGATGCCCCCGGGCTTTGTGACGACCAGGAAGCATTGTGCGCTCGAACCGGAATACTGACGGTATCCCCAGAATCATAATAGCCCTCTGTATCAGCAGAATTACTTAGAGTTAGCCCCCCTGGGTCAACATCAGATTCATAAGTCCACCCGCTTGCGGTCTGATCCTGGCGAGTGGTTAGGTAGTCTATACTGCTGCCTGCTTCTATCTTCAGCAGCATCGAAGAAAAGTACCATGTATTCCCCATTGGATAGGGGTTATCTGAACCCGGCGGTTTCAGGACGCAAAACGTTCCATTTTCCGAATACCCAATATTACCTGCGCTATCTTCGTCGGCACATTCCAGGTACAATTCCACAAAAACGCTTTTCCCCTGGTCGGTGTATGTTTTGGCTTCCTGCAGGGCCTGGGCAAAATATGCCTGGTTGTTTGCCCAGGAATCCATTTGCTCAGGAACTTCTATTTCCATGGCATGTATTGTAAATCCGGTGCGGTAGCTCTGTATGTCCGCCGGTGGCGTATCCGGCTCCGGGACAACCCGGTATTGAAGATCCCAGAGGGCCATGGTATTTGATCCATATGGCTGGCACATATTTGGAGACATAGTTATATTGGGTATGTCTGCCGCATTGGCTTCTACCAGTGTCGGTGGGGCATCCAGGTCTATACCCTTATCACTCGTATAGCTTTGTCCGTTGATAATAACGGAAAACTGTGAAATCGGTTTTTCACGTTGGTCATTTCTTCCTGGCGGTTTTATATCTCTGTAGTCAGCCGGGTGATGGGTTCCGGTAATATCAGGTAAGTCATACATGTCGCTTGGAACGTTGGGGTCGCTGGGCATTAGTGTCCCGTCTATCAGCTTTCTATGAACCCTGATATGGTCTCTGTCTTCCGTTGGCAAACCCATCTGGTACGGCTCCGGCAGAGCCGCCATTACGGGCGGCGGATTATTCCACAAACCAGGCGGGGCCACCGAAAAGAAAAAGAGAAAGATCAGAATCAGGGATATTTTTTTGCGCAAAATACATCACACTCCTTAATTGGGCTTCAGAAAAAGCAAACGCCCCAGACTAAGCCGGAGCGGTCGAGTTATGACATTTATTAGACTATAATGGTATAATATGTTAAATGTACTTTTAGGAGGTCTTTTGTTTAATGCCTAATATTAAAAATCGACCTTGTATTTGTGGTTCAGGCTTAGAGTTCAGTAAATGTTGTGGTAAATCCGAAAAAATATCTCATGCTTTATTACTGGGTAATACCCTTCTTAGAGACAATAATAAACAATCTTTATACGCTGCGAATAATGGCCAGTTATGGGAAGGAAATCGAAAATCAATTTATGATTTGATATTTAATAATCTGAACAAGGAATTATATTCCAAAGTTGCTATACTTGGCGCGGGAAACTGTAAAGACATCCCTTTTGATTTATTACAACATTGTCAATCGATTCATTTATATGATATTGACTGGGAATCAATTAGCAGTTTCAGGACCACTCTTCCAGAAGATATAAAAAAGAAGACATCGGCAAAATTACTTGATATTTCTGGCTTATGGACTACTTCCATCCCTGAATTACTAAATTATATTGAGCATAATGATTTCTTTTCTGCTATTGATTATCTTGAAAAAATATCAGGCAAGCAAAGTAAAATGCCAATCATAAAGTCAAAATATGACCTCGTATTATCCATTAATGTGACCACTCAGCTATTATTTCCGTTCTTTTTATTTATTCTCCATATGTTGGCAGACATGGGTAAAATACTTAGATATTCACCATATTTAAATTTTTTAGAGAGCTTAGAAAGCTACCATAATATTGATGTCGTTAAACATCATCTGGCCTTTATTAAATTTATCTCTAAGCCTGGTGGAAATATAATTATAACAACTGATAAATACGAAAATGGCATAGATTATTTTGGACCAAAGTATAATCCTCAAATTAAGACACCCACTGATATGCTTGTTTTAGAAAATCAGAAGAATATGAAACAACTTATTGGAAGCACTATCGATAATTATATAAGAGATTATTTTTCAAATGTTATGGTTAATCAATGGATTTGGCAATTTAGCCCAGACAGAGCATATTTAATCGAAGGATTCGCAGCATATAATATTTAATAATTTTAGCCTAAATGTTTAAACATCTTATTTAGTAACTCAGGTGTAACCTTGTTAGAATGAAATGTTGTTATAAATTTCGTATGGCCCACTTGATATGCCGATTGAAAGATTTCCCTTGCTGTTTTTAGGAAACTTTCAACGGATATGTTGCCTGAATGATTTAAACAATCAGTCTCCCCGGATCTGCAACGCTCACAGGTAAACATCTTATGGGCCGGGTCCACTAACGACTTGCTTATGTAGCCTGGCTCCCCTTGTTTCTTTACAAGATTAATCATATTTTAGTCGCCTCCTTCATTAATTGTTGTTATGTATTGTAAATAACCCTCAGAAAAAGCAAAAACCCCGGGATAAAACGGAGTGTTAATAATTGACGTATATATTTTGGCGTGCTACCATATAGCTAATAAAAGGAGTTGCCGCTTTTGGAACGGCGGTTAGTCCTTAATCGAACTGAGACCGCCTAACCCAGGCGGTCTTGCTATTTCTTATGTTTTAAACATAAGGCAATAACACTTACGATTACCAAACAGAAGCTAAATAACCCTGTCCATGTAACCATAGGCATCACCTCCCCTCAAAAGGGATGATGAACCAACCGCCAAACGGCAACTCCAATGTTAATTTTAACCTATACACATAGCTTTGCCCATTAAAAACCCTCCACTTATGTAAAAGGCAGAGGGCTTCACAATCCCTGGAATTATAACTGGAATGTCATGTGATAAATCAATGTCCCCTGGGTATCCACAGTGGAATTTTCTCCGCAATCATAAACGTCATATTCAAGCGTCATCCCCGATGTGAGCTGGATGGCATAACCTAACCCATTACTGACAGAAAAGCTTCTCTTTGGAGTATCCATTCTTACCGCACCCAATTCTCCTGTCCCATAGTCAGATGTTACTCCGCTATTCAACTCTGGATAATTTGTACATACGAATCGATATGTCTTCCCGGATTTTGTCTCAAATCTAGCACTTAATGAAGTAACACTAATTGCCCATTCAGAGAAAGTCTTTATTTGTCTATAGTCGCCCGCTCTACTGAGAGCAAACACCGCCGTCGCTGGATTCCCTGGCGTAATCGTCACCAGATCGCTAGTAGTGGTAGTCGTAGTGGTCACCGGAGTTGTTGTAGTGACCGGTGTCGTTACTGTCGTGGCCGGCTGAACCGTGGTCGGAGTAGTCTGCACGGGAGTCGAGGTCGATTCCGGCATCGCCAATATCTCGGCCGCAACCTGGGCCATAATCGCATCCTGCTCCTCTGCAGTCTGTCCATAGGTAAATACAAACGCCGCATTGGCCCCAACGTGCCAGCGGACGGTTGCCCCCATGTACTCTGAGATATACCGTACCGGCACCAATACCCTTTCCGACAGCACAAGCGGCTCGGTATCCATGGTTTTCTGCTCACCGTTGACCATCACATCAGGAGTTCCCAAGGTAAAGGTAATGTCGGCGGCTTGCAGCATTTCATCGGCAGCCTTGGTAATGTGGACTTGCTGTACGGCCTGAATCCATTCCACTTTCGATTTCAGGGCTTCGGCCGGGAACCGGATCGGCACCTGGATGCGATTGGCTGAGTCTACCACCGGCTGCTGATCGGGAAAGGTAACGATGTTTCCATCTACCACCACCCATATTTTCTGACCGGTTTGGATTACCTGAACATTTTGATCGGCCATAGCCGGAATTACAGATGACAACAGCAGCAAAACCAGTAAGAATAATACCTTCGTCGTACGTTTGTTGTTTTTCATGAAATCGACCTCCTTTTTAATTTATAAATTAACGTCACACTTGGCTCGCGGCCCCGCTGCTTGCCAGGCATTAGTCATGTCAGTAGAGGCTCCAGGTCAAGGTTTGGGGAGGGAACCTTTTAGGGATTGCCCCAACCGGAAGGCTTGACCTTGACCCGGAGAGGCGGGCATGATATCCTTCCCCAGGTGCCTGGCGGGTTAGCGAGCGGACATTAAGTATACATTGTGCTTTAGGTAATTTTACTACATTAAGGAAAAGGCTACCATAATACGGCATAGTTTATATGGATTAGGCAGGTGATTACGACGAAGGAGTAATGACCTGAAAAGTTTCGAAGGCGAGGATATATCCCCGAAGAGACAAGGGAACGGAGGGGATTTGTCCGCAGCCGCTTCGGATTACGTGGCATTAAGCTTGCCCCATTTCTTTATGCCCAATTTTACGGAAGTATTCAAAACGACCCTGCTTGCGTAGACAATATACTTTTTCAGCCACAGAGCCATGGGTATGCCCGACTGCCATTGCTATATCTGCAATGGGAATTGATCCCCAGATCATCAACAAATGCGTCTACTCGGTGCTTGGCATTGATATGAACGGCCAAAAGGACATCATGGGCATCTGGATCACTCCCTTGCTGCGCATAATGAAAAGCAAATTATCCGAAGTCGGGTCAAAAAAAGCTCTCAAAAAACCAAGAGAGCTGACTTTGGATAATTTGCTTTTCATTATTTCTCCTTTTTAAATTCTTCTAAAATTAGATTTTTTGCCGCGTCGGCTTTATATCGGATCATATCGAGCATATCCAAAGCGGCCCCATAATTACCTCGTTTTACAGCATCAGCGATTCTATTTACCCTCTCGCAAATGTATTCTGTTTCCCATGTCTGATTAAAAGACCTTTTATCCATCCTCGTAACCTCCTTACGTCGCATAATTAACATTGGACAAAACCGCTGTCGCGGTGGTAAGGCGACGAAATCTGTAATCCACGACAATAATCTGTTGAAACTTCCTGAAATGTCTGCAAGTGCCTTAAAATTGGTATGCAGTGCTACTGCTAATAAATTTTAAGGAGAATGCAACATGGAAAACCAGGAACAAATATTAATACGGATGAAAGAAGACATCCTTCTTCGGGGTCTAGCAAAAAACACACTGGAAAGCTACACATTATGTGCAAAAATTTTTCTTGAGTATTGTAACCGTCCGGCTGAAGAACTTAATGAAAACGACATCCGCAATTTCTTGTGGTATTTGATTAATGAGAAAAATGCTTCGCCGGGCACTGTAAATAGTTACAGTGCAGCTATACGTTTTCTTTTTGCAGTGACGTTTAATCGTACCCTTAATTATCTTCAGATTCCACGCCAGAAAAAGCGTAAAACACTTCCCGAGGTTTTATCGAGAGAAGAAGTTTTCTCAATTATCGAAAGTTGTAACAACATAAAACACAAGGCAATCCTAATGGTTATATATAGCTCCGGTCTACGTTTAAGTGAAGCAGCCGCCCTCAAAATACAGCACATCGATTCAAAAAACATGCGTCTGTTTGTAAAATGTGGTAAAGGCGGCAAAGATCGCTATACCTTGCTCTCAGAAACTTGCCTTGGTGTTTTGCGCGAATACTGGAAGATGTACCACCCTAAACATCCAAAAGGTTGGCTTTTCCTTGGAAGTTACAATGTATCCCATATTAGTTCAAGAGGCATTGAGCATGCTTTCAGTAAAACTGTAAAAAGAACTTCAATTACAAAAAATGTTTCAGTACACACTCTTCGGCATTCATTTGCAACACACTTGCTTGAAGACGGTGCCACCTTATTACAGATTAAGGAATTACTCGGTCATAGCAGTATCCAGTCCACTACTATTTATTTACACCTTGCCAATTTAACCGCAGACATTAAAAGTCCGCTTGACAACTCGCCTGCATATGAGGGGTTAGAGATTCCTGCCAATGGCTGAGTTGCAGGATATTTTTGCCCAATACGGAAAGATCTATCAGATCAAGCACAGACTTTTAGCAAATCAATCAAAAGTTATGCGTGCCATTGAAAATTGTAGAACCTCCGCATTAGGCAGTCATCTTGATGAGTGTGACGAATGCGGCTTTTTACGCATTTCATACAATTCCTGCCGTAATCGCCATTGTCCCAAGTGCCAAACTTTGTATAAGGAACGATGGATTGATGCCCGGAAAGATGAACTTCTTAATGTTGGCTATTTCCATGTTGTTTTTACTTTTCCTGACACTTTAAATCCGGTTGCCTACCAGAATCAAAGGGTTGTTTATGATATTTTATTTAAGGCTGCAGCCGAAACCTTGACAGAGCTTTCGGCTGACAAAAAGTATTTGGGAGCACAAATAGGTTTCACTGAGATTCTTCATACCTGGGGACAAAACCTGCTCCATCATCCTCATGTTCACTGTGTTGTTCCCGGCGGCGGACTCGACTCCTGCGGCCAGTGGGTTAACTTCAGGAAAAAGTTTTTTATCCCGGTTAAAGTCTTATCCAGAAAATTCCGCGGTAAATTTTTATATTATCTCAAGCAGGCCAAGCTTGAATTTCATGGTTCAATTGCTTATTTGCACGATAGGGATATCTTTAATGATTTTATATCGTCGCTTTACCAAAAAGAATGGATTGTCTACTGTAAACCTCCCTTTAAAAATGCCGGCTATGTAGTTGAATATCTAGGACGTTATACTCATCGGGTGGCCATTTCCAATAACCGTATATTAAAACTGGAAGAGGGTCTGGTTACCTTTAAATGGCGTGACTACAGGGATAATAACAAACAAAAAGTTATGACTGTAACTGCCGATGAATTTATTCGCCGTTTTCTTATCCATGTTTTGCCCAAAGGATTCACTAAAATACGGCATTATGGTTTGTTAAGCCCTAGGAATAAAGCTACCAAACTTAAGCGATGCAAAAAGCTTACTAATACCCCGATGCGGGATAACTTGAAAGTAAAATTATCTCCACTTGATTTCCTGAAACAATTAATCGGTAAAGACTTTACAATCTGTCCCCATTGTGGCGTAGGTCATCTCGGCAGAGCTTCACCAGATCTAGTAATTGCATAATACTTTTGAAAACACCCTTTGTTGGGGAGGGGGGATTTGTGCCTATTTTTATTTCTTTATTATAGCTTTTCTGCCTGACTTTGAACTATATTGGCAGCATTGGTAATTAATTGGTTAATGATGTTCAAAATTAATCAAGATGATATTTCTTATTTCCCCATAATCCCCAACCATCAGTATAGCCAGCCGCAGTTTCGTCCAATCAAATTATCCAAAGTCAGCTCTCTTGGTTTTTTGAGAGCTTTTTTTGACCCGACTTCGGATAATTTGCTTTTCAGTATGTGTAGTATCTACTGCACATACCAATAATAAAAAGGCCACCATATATCTTCTGATAAGGATAAGTTCTAATGTTCTAAGGGGTTTGGAACATAATATATCTTCCCATTCACCTTGCCGGAACTAATATCCGGATCAGAACTAGAATTAATTTCAAAACCAATCTGCCGGCATTGTAACAGATCAGACTCGTCGACGGCATAACTAATTTCACATTTCCCGTTTACCATTTGATACGTCCCGCCTGTCGGAATGTCCGTCCAGTTCCTGTCAAAATAAATTCCCGAGACAAGCGGCTTATTAGTGGTAACAATCAACGTGCCCGGCGGGTTAAAAGCAATGCTATAGATGGTCACGCCATCGACGGCAAACGGCAAGCCCGAAACATCATAGGTCATAATATCATTCAGGCTATAAGGGGTTAACATCCTTTCCATTTTTCCTTCCGATATAATGCCGGTGCTTTGCTGTGTCGTTACCACCGGCGAATTGTCTTTCGATACAACCATTGCATTTAGCGTATTATCCCAGGCCACGGCATAACCCGCAGCTTCGCAGACATATCTGGCCGGCAGACATACCCGGCCGGGCGGTACGGTTATCGGCACTACGTCCATGAGCTGGTACTTACCGTCCACATTAATAAACAGGGTATCTGGCTTGAGGGAAATAATTCGGTCTTGGGCAATAAGCATCATCTCCCCATTCTTCCACCTTGTTTCGGCACCGAGGGCATCTCCTAAAAACCGAATTGGTAGGTAGGTGCGGCCATGCACTACGAACGGAGCTGCATCAACATTGAAATCCTGACCGTCAATATTAACCTGGTAATTATCGATCGTGAATATTGCTTTTGTTTTTAAGGCCGGCAGATTCTGAGCCATTGTAGGCTGCGCCCCAGATAAACAGATTGCTAAACAAATTCCAATAATCTTCTTGTGCATTTTACATCCGCCTTTCTTTAGATAAAGCTTAATTTTTCTCCCTTCACCTTGGGGTAATACTTGATTACCGGCAACCGCATATCGCTATATATTTCGATTTGCCGTTTTAGTCCAGGGGTCATATTGCTTATAGGTATAACCATTACATCAGCTTTACGTAATGCTGCCGTTGTCCCAGGATGGTTCAAATCGGCGGCAACGTCTATAATTATCGTTTCGTAGACTGTTTTCAATTCTTCAATTAATGAAACGAAATTATCGGTCGGCATAACGTAACAATCCAAAACGCCGAGCCGGTTTCCGGAAGGAAGATAATTTACCCCAAAACGATACTTGTAAACCAGTTTGCTGGCCAGGCTGGACGTCATCTGATTTCCAAAGGTTAGTAACCCAGCGCCGATCTCATGATATTCCTTATTGTAACAACCACTTACGGCCGGCAATGGTATTTTCATAAGATCGTCAAGCCTCGGATTTACTGTATCAAATTCAAGCAGAGCCGAGTTTTTTTTTCGTCCCCTGGCTATTTCCAGGGCGGCATCAGCTTTCATATAGCCGTCCTGGTTCCACAAAACTATCGTTTTATATTCAGTAAGATTCTGTAATAATTCCCGTGGTTCTGAAACCCGGCGAGCAAATTGAAGCAACTTACGGCTTACAGCACTTTCTGACGGAGGCTTTTTTACTACTGGCATTTCAATCGGTTCATTATTAAGAACCGGGTATTGCTCTGCTATATCCTCTTGCCATATAATATTGGGCAAATCGGGCGGATCAGTTGGCTTAAGATATGCCTGCCCGGGTTGTTGTGTTTGTTCGCCTTGGAGGGTGCATACCCGGTTCCTTCCATCTTCTTTAGCCTTATATAACGCTTTATCCGCTTCCCGTATAATATCGTCGGCGGAATTCCCGGATACATATTCGGCTACCCCGGCCGAAAAAGTGCACTGAATATTATGTTCACGAGCATTAATTATTTGCTCTGCCCATGACTTGCGTATTCGATCGATAACATCATAGGCTTCCTTAAGGTTGGCCTCTGGCAATGCAACAATAAACTCTTCTCCTCCATACCTGAAGGCAATGTCAGTTGATCGTAAATTGCTTTTTAAGAATTGCCCTAGAGAAGATAACACAGCATCGCCAGCCTGGTGCCCATAGGTATCATTGACCTTTTTAAAAAAATCAATATCTATCATTGCAAGCGAAAATAGATTGTTGTTAGAAATTTGCTTTATTACCCAAATTTCAAAATAATCACGTTTTTGCAGGCCTGTCAACGAATCTATCGTCATGGTGTTTTCAATCCGATCCAGGCGATGAGAAATATCCTGCAAAATAGGATAGTCGACAGGAATTGGGACAGTGCCGCCTTCCTCGTTCGATACATCTGCTGGTCTTTCTCTGGGGCTTTTAATCAATCGATCTTTAATCATGTTTCTTGATGAAGACAATATATTATGGGGCAATTTAGGCTTTAATTCAGAAACACTATTGGTCAGCCTTGTAAACAATCCTTTTTTATAAGCGATACTGAAATTAAATCGATTTTTAAGACGGCCTTTGCTATCTTCCCCGGCTCGATGATCATCACTCTCAATTAGGAAACATTCCGGCTCCGGCAAGGCAATATTATCGCCGCAGATTTCATGCATCAGATTCCGTAAATCGTCAGTAGTATTTATTAACACTACTTTATTATGATTCAAGTCCGGAATTTTCCAACTAGAATGGGGTGGCCCTATCACCACCATCCCGTATTCCCCGCTACTGATCGCAGCAATAACTTCGTCAATTGTCAGACATGACACCGTTTCTGCTATATCACTAAGATATTTGAGCAAATATTTATTGGTTGATAATACAACCAACTTCATAATATACCTCCTCGTATAATGCATATTTTACAACCCGTTTAACTCGGTATGCCCGTGAATCAGGTGTATTGACCCGTTCGGCTTCTTCCGGATCAGCCAATAAAAAACACCCCGAAGGGTGTGGCGAAACATATAATTCAGAACGCAGCAGATTAGTGATGATTCCTGCATGGATACTAGCAACTACGCTGTATTGTTTTCTATTGCATATTTCATTTTCGCGATCTCATATATAATGCCTAATCTAAAATCAGCCAATTCACCTCTCTTTTCATTGTTGTGGCTGTTATACCAGTTTCTGCCGTCGGTATGTATTTGAAAGAAGAGTTTGGTTATATCATACGCTTTGGCTTTTATAATTCCTTTCTTATGGAATATCCCAGAAGATACAGAGTGTATGCCGTTATATACATAACACAAGTCTATATAAGGAAAGCAATACGCCATATGGTTACTTCTATCGTAAACAAAATTATTACTAAAAATATTTTTAATCTGCCCGCGCAGTCTTTCTCTGTGCCAAGGCAGAACTAAAACAGCATCTTGTGCCAAATCAATCTCAATTATCCCCTCTTCCGGCAATCCCTGCTCATTTCCTTGCTCATCATAATAAAACAGCGGAAATGGGTATCTAAACTGCTTGGCAAAGTGTTCTTCAGAATAGAAAATATGAGATAACAAATCAGTTTGTAAATCCTTTTTGATAACATTTAACATAAAATTCAGAATGACAATCCGATCTTGGTTGCTCTTTTCTATTGCCAAAGTATCTTTCGCAAAATCCATGGCAAATTTGAACTCCTGAGCGGGAACACAAGCAGGTTTAGTTGTCTTTTTGAAGATTCTGAACAATATTTACTCCTCCGATCCTTAAACCTTCCTCTAATACTTCCATTATATTATAGTAGATTCTTCTTTGAAGGAGAGGCTCATGGTAAATGAGAGATGTTAACTCATTGCATACCCGCATGTATTTCTGTTCCATAAAACCTTTTTTTATTTTAACCAGATAGTGTAGATAGGAAATATGGAGATAACTATTTCTATATTCCCGTTCAGGCTTCATCGTCTTTATTTTCTTATAGAAGGAAAAAAGTGCTTGTTTAGCTTCTAAATTCTTCTCTTCTCCGGCATCATTTTGCCAGTTATCATAAGGACTTAGGATATCGAACAGTTCTTTCATTGATATCACTCCCCACATTACCGATGTGACATATAGGCGGCCACATCATATATAAAAAGCCGGCCACTGGCCGGCAATAAGAGGGGGAATATCAAAAAGATGAATACGCTTGGGCAGCGCGGGTATTGCTGACCCCTCCACCCTTGCCAGTTTTACCATATGTGTTTTTACTATTTATCTCATCGTCAATGACTGATGCTATTTCTATTCCCGCATCCGGCACCTGCTCGTTCACATAAAAGCCGGTCGGAACCTTTTTCCTTCCGGAACGAAACAATTCCTTATTCTTCTTTTCTATAGCATCATCAAGGTCTACGGTATGATATCCAAAGCGATCATGTACATCAGAACCCGTTTGACCGAGCAACGCACCAGAAGGAGTTCTGTGATAGGAAAGTTGTATTACAGCTGATTCATGGAGAGACATTAAAATGGGATCCTGGGCAAGACTGCTCATAGATGGCCTTCCTGCTCCAGGACGTGCTCCTCCCCGTTCGCCCAAGGGCTCAATACCTAATGACCTGCGAGTACGCTCCACGTATTTCGAATTTACCGTAAAGCCCCGTTCATTTAAAACCTGGCTCATATTAGCATCACTTACGGTAAGCTTCCAGGATTCCTTATCAAGTAATGCATATTCACAAATAAGCTTCTGGATGGCCTTCAGTTCATCACTGTTAAACTTACAAGAGCATGATCCCCGTGCTTTAATACCGAGTTTCTGCCTGGCCCTCTGTACAAACGCCACACTTACAACATATCCAGAATACTCAAGGATTTCAGCCATATCTGAACCGCTCGTTGTTAATTGCAATGTTCCAGAATCACCACTAGAATAATCAAGGATTATTTCGTAAATGCTCATCAAAGTTTCATCCGTAAACTTAGAAGTAAATATCAAGAAGTCCGCCTCCTTTTACGCCTTAGCAAAGGTTCAATACCCAAATCCCTGCGAATACGCTCTATATACTTGCTATTAGCCTGATATCCAGCCTGGTAGAGCACTTTGGACATTTTTACGTCGCTAACTGTCATCTGACCTTCCTCGTTGGTCTTATTACGGATTAAATCAACAATAGTACCTAACTCATTACTCGAGAATTTCTTTGGCCGACTTATAATAACACCCCCCGTGATTAAGTATGTCGCATTGATATAAAAGGCATAGAAAACCTATTGGCAACATTAATAAACGCCTTAATATTGGCTTTACTAGCCATAAGTCAGAAAACTTGATAAAGATAAATAGTTTTGTCGTATTGAACTTTATTAATAAATAGCCTATTATTGGCAATAGAATGTAAATTTACGTTTTCTTTATAACTACCCGGTAGGCTGCTCCGTCGATCCGGCCAGACATTGAGTCCTTAGCTGTTGAAATTCATTATCAGGCAGATGAAACTCGATGGCATTAACGCCAACAAAATGACCCTCGTCCAAAAAGGATAGTCCCGGAAAGGTGACAATTACAGTTGGAACACTGTATAGTCCCAAAAAGGTGTTATTAAGGAAACCAACATTACCACTGTAGATTTCATCACCGATAGATTTTAATTTCATTCCCAGGACTTCAAACAATAGATTTAATTCTTGCTTAAGGAGCGCACCGGGCTGTTGTCCAGAACTCAACCATCTATAGCTAACGGGTATAATTTGTTGTTGCGATGAAGCAACAGCATCATACACAAACCCTTCCGGGGTATTTTTATAAATTGAGGGAGGTTCTTCCGCATCTATTAAATGACGAATAATATCAACAGCGTCCTGATACCATTTTCTTTTACCGACTTCTCGTTCATGTGAATTAAGCCATATATTACGTATATGTTGATGGTTTAAGTGGTTTTGTTTAGAATTTACAATTGCGTATCTAAACTGCTGGTCGGTTAAAAACCTATAAACATCTTGATGAGTATATTCAGGAATAATCTCAGCAAGCAGCTCAACTGCTCTACTTAACATTATGGACGCATCACGGCCAATGACGTGGTATTTGCCATAAAGATTAGGATACTCATAAAATATAGGCTGCACTTTCATTTATAATCGCGCCTCTCTTGAAAAGAGTCTTTTAATGAGGGGGTTATAAGACGAATTTTCTTTCTTTATGAAAAAGACGAAACTAAACCAAGTTACGATGCCTTGTTAGCCCTAGCCGATTACTTCGATGTCAGCCTGGACTACCTGGTGGGGCGTTCCGACGATCCGGCTCGACAATAAATAAACCTTAGATCGACTATTTTTAGGAAGGAGCCTTGATAATGGTTCCTAAAGATATAGAGAAAATCTTTATTGAAGAATTCGGTATCATCTTTAATAATCAAGGTAATACCGAATATGATTGTCCTGCATGTTTAAAGAAAAACGAAATAATTAAACTTGATAACCCGGTATTGTATCTCTTTAAAAATTATTCTTGCTTTACTTGTAGGAGCCCTATAACCGTTGGTCTTTGGCCGCTTCAGGAATATTCTCAAGATAAACCTTTAACATACTGGGGTCATGAAACCGCATTACATCCGGCAGTTTTTGCCATATTGGAACATTACGGGATTACACTAAGCTTTAAATATAGCAGCGAAGCCGGGTTTAGTTACTGGCGGCAAATATGTCCACACTGCAAAGTGGCTCAAGGCGATTATCATATTAGAGAGTATTTCAACCTAGTTAAATCAGATCCTAAGCTGTATGAAATTCACCAATGCGATATTCTGCACTGCAGCAGGTGCTTAAGGACTTTCGAAAAACATGATTTAAATAACATTTGTTTTCGTTGTAATCGTCCGGTTTCAGAGAAGGTTAAATATTATTGCTTAAGTCATGAAAAACTATTTAAAGGTAATATTTATTGCTATGACTGTCAGAGAATTATTAAGCAACAAGAAAAGTAACATACTTTCGTTATTTACCTAGTTCCTATTGCTTCTTCTTCGCTCTCAGCCAGCAGTTCACTGGCCGGGATACCGAATAGAATCTCAAGACGATGTGCTACTTCCCATGAAGGGTTACGGAAACCTGTTTCAATATTTCGATAAGAAGATTTTGTTTTCAATCCAATCGCTTCAGCCGCCTGCTTGAGTGTCAATTTTTGCTGAAGGCGTATTGTGTGTAGTTTCGTTCTTATATTATTCGCCACCCTCCAAGGGTGTTCTTATAAAACACCTTGTATTTATAATAGTGTTCATACCGAACATCGTCAAGAGGTATTTTATGTTTGACGTAAATATTTTGGGTTCACGACTTCGTGAACTAAGACAATCTAGAAAACTATCTCTTAAAGATGTTGCAGATGGGATTGGCTCAAAAAAGAGTTCCATTGGTAATATTGAGAGAGGTGGCAAGCCAGCTAGTTTAGCTATGGTAATATCTCTTGCTGAATTTTATAATGTGTCAATAGATTATTTACTGGGAGCCTCCGATCTCCCCCGGCCTCTCCCTGCACATATACAGGAAATAATTAACGAGGCCAAAAATCCGGAAGAGTTATTGAATGCCCTTAATAGGGTTACACGAGTAAACAAAGACAATAACAAAACTGGGAATGAAGCTGTAGTCAACCGGTTAGATAAAATAATTAAAGAGTTGGACGATGAATCATTAAACGAACTGCAAAAATATATTGATTACCTTAAGGTCCGGCAGACCTTATCACAAAAGAACGACGAAAGCTCCGCTGGATCGGACACCGACGAAGAAAAGGAAAACGCAAAAAGGGAGGAGGGTTCGGGATAAGCCCGAAAAAGTGAATTGGAAGATGGATGTATGAACTGCTGCATATGTAGTGGTTTTCGTGTTTTATGAGGTAATTAACATTATTTGCATGACATAAATTGTCGTTATTTAATAATATATGGATAAAAATGTTGTGTTTAGGCAAAAAATAATTAGGCTATAGGAATACTCCAAATATAAAAGACAGGTTAAAGAAGTAATTCGTCAACCTGTCTTTTATATGAAAATTGCCTGCCATGTCGCATTGGTATGGACATAAAAAGGCTATTGGCAAAGGAATAATTATCCAACATTTCCTATACCCAAATCCGTTATTTCAAAAACCCGTTTAAAACATTCTTCAACATCTCCAATGACTTTCATAATAGCCTTTAATGCTATATCAGGTTCAAATCCTGCATAAGATTTGATATATTCCCAACTATACTGATGGTATCCATAAACGCCATGCAGCTCACACATAGCTGCCGCAAACAGCTCTGCAACAATTTCCTGCTCTGGCACTTGACCCTTTTTTAGCTCATGAAACGATCCATGTATTGCATGACCAAGTTCATGAAACCAAGTCTTTATATCATGCGTATGTAGGCAAATCATCTTGCCGTGCTGCCAGGTGTAAAAACCATAGCAACATCCATCAAAAGGAGCATAGATTATATCAATATTATAGAAACCAGCAACCTCATGCAGCGGTGGACGCTTTGGAGGATTATAAGACGGCGGATCAGGCAGCGGATCGCCATCCGTATCTTCAACCCGAAAAACCGGTATTCCCTTGAAGCCTATAATTATTGGGCGGCGCTCTGTCCTTCTTTCGCCGGTATTAGAATCAACAACTTCTACAGGCATTTGTTTTTTTAACGGCGCCAAAATATAAATAGCCGAAGAACCCTTTTTTACAAACCGGCCTGTATTTTCCCATTGTCTATAACCTCTCGCGTCTTGCGTTCCCTGGATCAACATTAAAATCCTGTTTCCCAGGCTCCAGCTATCGCTTGGCACACCGCCGTCGCATCTCTTGATGACTGTTCGTGCAATAGCCGGCGGAAATTCTCCGGATTCAAACATGGCCATTAACTTACTTAATAAAACATTTACTCTGCCATTATCTATATGATACGGGGGCCAAGTGGCCCCCTTCCTCCCTTCATTCGGATTGGGGGCCACTGCCGCCGTTATTTAAGATAAAATAATTATTTGGAATTGGAGTTCAGTTGATTTCTCATCTTTTCAATAAGGCGAAGTGTAGCCTTTTTATGCTTGTCAAACGATGCCGGATCATTATTTTGGATATCTTCCAATGACGTAAGTAACGTTTTAAAAGACTGGACCAGCGTTTCAAAGGAAAGCGAATACTTTGTCACTGAAGTGCTTTGCTGAGATTTCTTGAGATCAGCCCTAAGATCGTCCAATTCTTTCTGAATATCTTCCGGAATTACCTCAACAACCTTCGGTTCAGGCTTCTCCTGTAATTGCTTTTCCAGGACGGCAATTCGTGTCAATGAATCTTCCAGTTCGCCTTCTTTTGATTGCAAAGATTTCTGCAATTCTTCAATCTCTGCCTGGTTGTCAGGAGTGGGCGGGACACTGGCCAACTGTTTAGTCAATGAATCGATTTCCTGCCTGGACTGGTCACGATCGGCTTCAACTTGTTTAAGCTCAGCCCTGAGTCCATCAAGTTCCTTTTGAATATCTTCCGGAATTACCTCAATAACCTTCGGTTCAGGTTTCTCCTGGAGTTGTATTTCCAGGGCGGCAATTCGTGTTAACGATTCTTCCAGCTCGCTCCCTTTTGATTGCAAAGATTTCTGTAATTCTTCAATCTCAGCCTGATTATCAGGAGTGGGCGGCACACAGGCCAACTGTTCAGTCAATAAACCAATTTCCTGCCTGGACAGGTCACGATCAGCTTCAACTTGTTTAAGTTCGGTCAAAAGTTTTTCAACCTCGCCCGCATTCACTTCGGCTGCTTTCCTGGCGTCTTCTAGTTGTTGAGTTGCCTCCTCAGCCTGTTTCAGCGCATTATCACGTTCTTTGATCGCCTTCTGTAATTGGCGCGATGACATTTTGTCAACATTATGGGTTTGGACAAACTCTTCGCGTTCTTCCCGGGGAATTCCCATCAAAGCAATAGCCTGGGTATAATTGATATTCCCAAGCGCTTGGGAATTTGATTCTCCACTTAGCAACGATAATTGAATCGGTCCATACTCCTCATAGATTTTCATAAAATTATTGGCGGTGCTCTGAGAATAATCAACGCTGGTTTCCAGCCATTTACCCCATTCTCCATGCGGCACAGCCGCTTTAGCTTCAACCAGTCGCCGGCCAATCTCGATTGCGTTGTATATAGCCATTCTTGTTGTCTGATCCTTTAAATAATTGATTTCTGCCGCTATAAGTTCAGGAGATCGGCTAACCATTACTGTAGAGACAGTATTAAATGGTACTACAGCTGCAGTTGCACTTACCTTTGCGTTTGATTTTTTCATAAACAAAACCTCCCATTATTTTTTATGCCGGAATTACAATTCTCGGTCGTACTCGTTTGGTCAATTTTTCATTCTTAAAAGCTTCGACAAAAACCGATACACTCTCATCTGGCGCGCGGTTTAGCTTTCCTCTGACTTGGATAATCCTGTTTTCCTTCAATTCCATGGTGTAAAACGCCTGATCCGGGTCAGCAAGATTCCTAATCAGCAAAATGACGGTCTGCCCTTGCGCATATTTTTTGGCATAGGTCCCAACGCAGTGATTCAAGGACTTACCTTCGTTTATGAGCTCGTCGGTATTATGAATCGGTCTGCAGAAAAGGCCGGAGTACTCATAATAGTATTTTCCATAAAGGGTTTCCAGCATTTGCCGTATCCTGCTGTCTAAAGCCGCATCCCCTTTGACCTTAACCTGCTTTATGGTGTTTTGATGCGCTTTATACAGTTTCTTGGGAAACAGAACACGATCTGTTGTTAAATCAAACTGCAGGGTGAAACAGTCATCAAGGTAGTCCGTCCAGGTTATTAAAACCTGATCAGCAGAATAGAAATGTTGCCGTTCCAGTGCCCTTTGTTTTTTTATATAATTCCAGACAGCTCTTAATGTCGTAAACTTGAGGATACATTTCAAACGTTCCAGCGAAAGGTTGGCATCAGATATTTCATCCACCTCAGCCGGCGACAGCCTGGAACCATCCTGCTTGGACAACTGATAAAGCTTCAAAAACAAGGAATCTACCTCAACCCCAGATTCCCTTATATCCTTTAAATCCTGTTTTGATAATCGTAGAACCTTAAGTAAACTGTTCCCACGCCAGTTGATAGCATTATAGGTTCTATTGTCATAAAGCTTGTCATGTACTAAACCCTTAAAATTGAGTTTTGTAAGATACTCAATAGATGGATATTGGGAATAAAGTGCAAAAAACTTGACCATATCATGGTATGATGCATAATAAGACTCCCAAGTACTGTATTGGAACGGGGTCCTCTTTACTGCGTCTCTAATGCTGTCCAACGAACAGGCTTTATGGACACATGTATTGCGCATATGATCTCGTTCATATAATGAGTGCACTGATTTGCGCCTAACCCATCCCGCAGACTCCATTGTCTGTGCCATGGAATAGTATCCATACCGGTTCAGCATAACGCTTTTACCCATCTCGAAAACATACAGTGCTATCTCCATATATTTCGTTTCTACTGTCCAGTAAGGTCCGCTATAATCTCGTACCGCGTAAATACCTCTGGCAACAATGGCATCCGAAGATTTCAAAGATTTTTCATAGAATACAAAATACGCTTCGTCAACCATGGATTTGCGCCCAAGTCCACCGGCCTTGACCGTGCACTCACTGTCGCAACACGGGCATTTACTCATAGAATTATGTTTTAAACCAGATGAATGCTTTAAACCAGATGATTCAAAGACTCTATGGCAATAAGTACAATAGCCATATTGCTGACGTCCTTTCCGATGCGTAAAAATATAACGGCTCGATTTAAACACAACCTCGGTGGCAAATTCCTTGATATTATCTCCGATAGAATTGGAGAAATGCTCCAAAACATCATGATAATCCGGCTCTCTCACAATATCACCCCTAACTCTTAATCCGTATCAAAGAGATCATCAAGGTTTACATCAAAGCTGGATCGTCCCCCGGGAGCTGACTTGACCGCTGCCGGCTTGCCCACCGGAGTAATATCAAAATATTTTAGAACCAGGTCAAAAACTTCTTTATGCGCCATGACAGCAACGTTGTTTTTTTTCTTCTTTTCAGCGGCTTTACGGACCTCGACCAGGCTTTTTTCGATTGTCTTCTCAGAGACAACAATTTTGGCGGCTGTTTCCGGATTAGAGTTTACAGTCTCCAGTAAGAATCCGCCGATAGCCTGAATATACGGATCGTTCCCGTTTTTGCCCATTTCATCGTTGATTTTGCGAATCGCATTATCCAGCATATACATTCCTCCTTTGAATTCCTCACAAAAATAGAAAAAGCGGCCGAAATAGCCGCTTCCTCACCAAATTATAAATAAGCCTCGAATATCATTAAAAACAACCGGGGCTCACACTTATGTTAAAAGAATTCACCTTAAAGCTCTGGTCGGATTGAGATGTATAATAATCTCTTAACCAGCTGCTTGTCTGCGATAACAGATTCGGCAGATCAGAATTCGATTACATTTTCTAACTCAACCCCAAATCGCTATGCAAAGCTGGAACCGGCAATACCTCTCGCAGGTATCGAACCAAGTGCTCCCTGTATAGACCACCTGTATGTTCAATGCAACCTGGTCTCATCGTGTCATTGTCAGATAAACGCGCTAAGATTTGTTTTCCCATATCATCTGGCGAACCTTCAACAGCTATCCAACTTGCTGGAGCAGCGTTTGACAACAAGCATCGGATATAGAAATCCACCTCCACTTGACAGCCTCTATCTATGTCGCGAAAACCATCATCTGCAGGCCAATGTTGTACTGGTACGTAAACGATCAAGTCATAGTACTTAACGTTGGCCATACAGATGTCGTAATAATTATTATTCAGCCCCGATGGCCAATTATGAGCATGCCACTTCAGCCAATATGCCGCACAATCGATAGTAGTTCTGTCGGATACGAAACCGGCAGGGTTGGACTTTTCAGCAGCTATTTGATAGGCAGGCACCAGACATTGATATTCACGAAATCTGAACTTATCATTTTTTATTTCGTCCAATGTCTTAATCCCAAGGTCTCTTGCTACCACTCTGGCCTGCTCCTGGATCAGGGGCAAATTTAATGCATCTGATAATGCTTGTGCCAGCGTAGTTTTCCCTACTCCATGAGAGCCAGTTATTCCTATACGCATAAAAACTCCCCCTTATTCAACAAATCACTAAGCCTCAATTGATTACCACCTATTAGGCCTAAATGTGCATAATAGGATCTAAACCACCGGTACCATTCCCGGTTGCTGGCGTTAATCGGAACGGCTCCGCACGCTGCAGCCTTATACCGGTATTCCTTCAGTTCTCCACTCAGCCAAGCCCTGGGTAAATACACCCACCAGGGATCATATATAATACTTAGCTTATCAGCCCAGCAAAGCTTAGACGGCTGCATACCAAACCTTCTTGCATAAATAAATATTCAGCATCCTTTCCAAATAAAAATAATGCTATCCTGGCAGCACCCTCAGGGTGACGTTCACCTTCTGCACCGTCTATATTAGGACATCCCCAGTAACCCCAGTCGTGAATCAGAATACAGATAAAATCTCGCCAGGTTGGCCAGCCGTACAGATTTATCCAGGCCAACAATACCGTGAAAGGATGCCATATGAATTGATGAACTCCGAATAATATACTTTTTGTGCCAACCTTCATAAAAGAACACCTCTTTCCAACTAAACATTAACCGTAATATATGTTGTCCTCGAATTTTTTATTTTTGCCGGACTTTTTGCCGGATTTACCGGTCGCATCGCTGATTTCTTCATTTTTAGATTCTTTTTTATTGAGAACCATTACTTTATCGGCGGTTATACCCCAGTAAGTCTTGGCATCATTCCCCTTGTTGCTGCGCATCGAACCTTGAACCATTACCAGAGAACCTTTCGTTACCGCTTCAGCCACCCAGGGCTTTTCAAAGCAGGTAACTTCAAAGAAGTCGGTCGGTTGATCCTTTCCCCTGCTTACCCCTACAGCAAACTTGGAAATCACCTTTTCTGATTTGGTATCCTTGTTCTCCGCGTCCCTCGTGGCATAACCAACAATAGTAATCTGATTAAAATACATTAGAAATCCTCCCCTGTCCCGGCTCCCTTATGTAGCCCGCCGAACCAATTCAAAATTTTACTCCTGCATCAGAAAAACAAACAACGGTCAATTCATAAGCTTTTTAAACTCATAAATTAACCGTTGTTTTTGATTGCAGACTTATCAGGAATTAAGAATGATTTCGCCTGCTATCTCTTTTGCTATATTAATATCTGTATCGGACAAATGCCCAATCGCCTTAACCAGGTTTACATTAACCGTTGTCAATTTGCCCATACACAACTTGGACGGCAGCCGCAATCCGGAAGTACCCCAATTCATAACTTCAACCTCAAAACGATTACGAACCGGTCTGCTGGAAATAGCGGCCAAAATAACCTGGCCAGTTTCTGCAACATAACTCTTGGAGCTAATAACAAGAGCGGGCCTCACTTTGGCACCGCTCATATCACTGTATGAAAATAGTGCAACCACTACATCACCAGGTGTCAGCATATGTTGCATCCACCTCCGCATCTTTCCAGTCATCGTAAATACTTTCCGGTTCCTGGAGCGGTACTGCCAGCTGCTTAAGAAGAACCCTGCACAACAATCGAAGATCATCAACCGACAGTTGTTGAGCATCCTTTATTAATTGGTCTACTTGCGCTGACATACTCATCACCTCAACAATATTGTAGCATGATTTAATTATACGCAACACTCCCTCCTATTAATCTTAATGTCCGGACAAATAAGCAACAAAAAAGCAGTCAACTTATAAGTAAGAACCTCATAAATCAACTGCTTAATGCCTCTTAAAATAGCTGTCCAAAGACACAAAACCAGTAATACTGGCAGAACCATCACTCATTACGGATAATGAGCGAACCACAACCCAATACGGTGGGCATCCTAATTGTAATCACATAAAGCGACTACCCAAAACCCTAACGGGCTATAAAATGATTATTAATGGTAGTTTAATCCATGCTTTATAAAAAATCAATAGGCTTGTTGTTGTTTTTTGGCTAGAAGCCTGGCCTTCCATGGGGCCAGGCTTTGGGCTTTATTATAAATAAGCCTGTAAAATATCAAATTCCTAAGCGCTTGGGAATTTGAAATACAGTCATCAGGTGTCACCATAAACTGCACCACCTCTACACCCTTCTGGGCATCGGAAAACACCAATTTATAAGCTTACTGCTTTTTGATGAATCTCATCGAAAAAGAAAAACATTTGTTGCGCTTTGGCCACAGAACTCATACCCGGTAAATCCGTGCTCTGAGCACTAATTCTATGATACTCATTAAAGTACTTTCGTAGTCTGTAGGCCCAATTATCAAACATGTATACCGGGGTATACCATCGCGCCCATTCTTCCAAAGTTAATGTATTGGCATGTACTACTACAGCGGGAATACCATAAAGTGATAATTGGAGATATGTCATATGTACACACTTCGGATCAATATCCTGGGCTATTACAAAAAGCTGCTTACAATAATTCATGTTCTGCCTTTTCATGGCTTTTGCGAACCCCATTATCATGGCACCGCTGCCGCATGTAGGTTCGTTCAGGGTTATATACCCTTTGTTAACAATGGCAGCTTGCGTTTCATCTCCGCAGATCATCATACCCATCATGTCACAAATATTCTGCGGCGTGAAATACTGCCCTTTCCATTTATTGTGAAGCTCAAAATGGTGGTAAACTTCACCCAGTACATCAGTGGGGCCATTCACTTCCATCTCAAGCTCCAGCGCTTCAATCAAAAAAGCATACATTTCTGGGAACAGCGCCTGCTCTTTTTTATCATAACTATTTATTATATCCAGGTATCTTGACTCGCGTTCCGGTCGGTGGAAAATATCAACTGCATTACTTAGTGAAAGTGATGACATTTCTACAAAATCCGAAAATACTTGCCAGATGGCCTTTCTATATGACACCTTTTCTATGGTTTTGATTAACTGTCGCGAATACTGATTATGATTAATACTCAATTATAATGCCTCCCAAGCAAAAAGGCGGCCTAAAAAAGCCGCCTTTTACTCAAATTTTATATAACTGCCTTTTCTTTTAATGAGAAGTAACGTCCGTCTCCAAAAATAATATGATCGTGGACGTTTATCCCCATCAATTGCCCGGCATCAGCTATTCTTCTAGTAATCTCAATATCTTCTCTGCTTGGATTAGGATCACCGGAAGGATGATTGTGAGCGAGAATAACCGTATCGGCGCAACTTAAAATGGCCACCTTAAAGATTTCTCTTGGATGAACCGTTGTAGAATATAACCCGCCTATTGATACTGTGTTTATGCAGGTTACTTCGGATTTCCGGTTCAAACATACAACCAGAAAGTGTTCTCGATCCAATTCATTGAAATACTGACTGAGCAGGTCATAAACATCGCTAGGGCATGATATTTTGTTAACCCCTTTTAACGCCGATCGCTCTCTCACAAGTTTAGTCGTAACAATATTGATGCTCGTAGGTAAAGCCTTTGCAGTCTCTTCATCCCATAGTGATTCTTGTTCATATTGTAACATTTACAATAGACGGGCAATGCCCGTCCCTTCCCCCTTTCAATGAGAATAGGATCGGGCCATTTGCCCATACATATCTTTCACCTTTTAAGCTGTATCTTAAAGTTCCCTGATTTCAATTGGAATTATTTCTACAGGTGCCCGTTGTTTTGTAATTTGTTCTGCAACTTGCTGGGCAATTGGTTCATCCATATACTGCACAGCATGTTTTAATGTCGGACTAGCGCACTTACTACCACAATAATAAGTTCCGCTTTCAAACCTTAAAACATAGTATTGTTCAGTTCTTTTATCGACCTTCCTGTTTTCGGCTTTTTCTTTAGCAATTCCGGAATTCGGCTCCTTTATAACAAAGTACTCGGCGAGAACCTCGATCAATTTTTGTGTATCCTCGTAGTCGTCGATTAAAAACAAGCCATCCGCATCTTCTAAGACCGTATATTCTACACCCTTGGTAAAATCACCATCTGAATCAATGTAAATTAAAATATCTCCCGATTTTATCTCGTTAAAATGCTCATTAGCAAATTTCATTATTAATCCCTCACTTTCTGCACTTACCCCGGCCAGGACACTTTTCTACAATTCCTTTCCTTCCTCAAGAATCTCTTTGAGCAAATTCAAACACTCTTCTCTGCTTTGGTTATGCTTTGCATACTGTTCACCCAAATATTCTTGATAAACTTCTTCAAAAAAATCTTCATCCTCAATCAAAACTTTCATGTCTTCAAGGCAATATTCATAATTTGAAAGGTGATAACGGAAATTGGAATAATACTCACTCATTCCAAACGCTCTTTCGTACCAATCGTCAGCCTTATCTCTTTCGTCTGAACCGTTGGTATGCCACCCTGTCAAATCTCCGACAAATGAAGCCAAAAGCTCCCCTGCATTTCTGAATCCCGCTTTATAAGCTCTTAGCTTTAGTACGCTGTATTCTTTATCAGTGAGTGAGATTTTTAAGTCCTCTCTGACCCTCTCGGTTTTCAAATCCTCATTTTGTTCTTTTGCTATTTTTTCCCACATATTCAACCCTCACCTTCTTTGTTATTATTCGCAACAAATTGCGCCCAGTTAATCGTCAATACTCGCAATAAACGCTTCCCCGTCACTTAGATTAATCTAAATGAACATACCATCGTCAGTAGCGATAATGACCATTGTTTGGAATTAACTGGTCCTTAAATCAATGAAAGCGTTCAGAAAAACAAAAAACGGCCAATTCACAAGCTAGATAAAACTCGTAAACTAACCGTTTGTTCCCTATTAAGCAGATTAAAATAACCTACTTATAAGCATCTCTTCGGTTTTTAATGGTTAAAATAAATACCTCTTTCTCCTGGAAACGATATTCAAAAACTACTCGCCAGTCTCCTACCCTTAATCTCAATTCATTCCCCTGACCGCCTTTTAATTTAATAATATCAGCATGAGGGGGAAATCGGTTAAGCTTTAATATCGCTTCTTTAATCCAAATTTGAGTGATCTTATCAATTGATCTCAAGTCTTTCAATGCCTTGGGTGAAAAAATTATTTCAAATTCCGAGTTCACTCCAGACATCCTCCGCTTTTATGCCCTTACCAGCCTCAATGTCTGCCCTGGCTTCGGCAATTTCAGTTGCTTCCTCTGGGGTTATATCTTCGACCGGCCAAACTAATGGCTGCAAGATAACCCATAAGGCAAAGACCTGTTCATCACTCAAACGATCAATTAAAGATTTGACATTTTCACGCGCAACAGGCATCCTTATCACCTCAACAATATTGTAGCATGATTTAATTATACGCAACACTCCCTCCTATTAGTTTTAACGTCTGGACAAATAAACAACAAAAAAGCAGTCAACTTATAAGTAAGAACCTCATAAATCAACTGCTTAATGCCTCTTAAAATAGCTGTCCAAAGACACAAAACCAGTAATACTGGCAGAACTATCACTCATTACGAATAATGAGCGAACACAACCCAATACAGTGGGCATCCCAGTTGTAATCACATAAAGTGACTACCCAAAACCCTAACGGGCAATAAAAAATGATTGATTAATGGTAGTTTAATTCATATTTACTAAAATATCAATAGCCCGGTCACATGAAACACCGGGCTTCGCGGTTTATAGTTTTGCCTTTTTTATTGTCAAATTCGTAATTGATTTCGAATTTGGGTACCCTTAGAATAAATATTTATATGAATACCAATTAATAATTTCATATTCTTATTATTACGTTTTGAGTACCTAACAGAAAATATTGATAATTTCAATACTTGTATATATAGTAACTTAATGGTATATTTTGTATAGAATACAATTCATAAAAACTGAATATAGCGACTGACCAAATAGCCTTTGAGTAGGTTTATTGAAAGGAGGGCGCATTTTGATAACACCTTATTCAAAGGAGTAAGAACCAAATGAGGGGAGGTGGACAAAATGTGCTCTTAGTTTTATAAATTACCAAACTAAATATTTTATTAGGAATCGATTTTGGTTAAGAGACGTAAATTGGTGGGTCTTGTGATTCAAAACCAATGAGGAGGGTTCACTATGAACAAAGGTTATTTAAAACGGTTGACAATTATGCTTATAGCAACTGTGCTAATAATCTCGTCTCTAACCCCAAGCGCGGTTGCATCTAGCAACACAATCAAGGATACCGCAGTCGTGACGGATCTTAGCGACATTTTTAAACTTAAAGTTTCTTATACAGCTAAGAATGACTATTATGAAGACGGTAATTACTGGTACAGAGTTAAATCTGTAGACAAAGTAATCATTGTTCCCAGAAATAGTAAATATTCAATAACCAATTTTACCTATTCCACAAAAATCTATAGAGAAGGTATTACTCAATTCGTAAAAGTGACCTTTAGCTTTAAAATGAAAAAAGGTAGCACCACATATAAAGCAAGTGGGTATGTTTATTTCTTGGTTGATGATGTAACAGGCGGCATAAACGAATCCAATAGTAATTTTACCTATAAATGACAAGCCGGATTTTTGTATGAGGGATATGTTGAAAGTGCGTTTCCAGGCCATGGAAGCGCATTTTTCTTTCACTATGAAAAATGGTTCAATTGCAACGGATATAATAGGAACAGCCTCGCTTTTCAAAATCAGATAGGCGGCTAACCTTGTAGCTAATCTGAGGAACTTGGATCATTCAATTCCTCATAGCTGAACAGCTTATTATTTAAACTAGAAGCCCGGTCTCATAAAAACCGGGCTTCAGGCTTTATAATTGACAGGCCTTTTAAATTCCCAAGCGCTTGGGAATTTGGGTGCCTTCAAAAGGCGCCTTTAATTCCATGGATTATTGCCTTTCCCATTCCAGGCAATCACTTAAGCATTCGGTCTGCAAATGGTTTAAACGTGCAATAAATTTATGATTAGCCTGATCAATAATATGCATACAGCTTCGATCCGCGCTTAATGCAAAAACAACTCCCTTGGGAGAAATCCCCGAAGATCCAAGATATTGCCCCCCTGCCTCTTCTAACCGGGCTGCGAACCAACTTATAACCAACTGCTTCAAGGGGTTAAAACGACCGTAATCTTGACAAGCCCAGAATTCGGTACTACTTAGAGTAATGTTATAAATATAACCGGCCTGACGGAGGCCTTTAAGTGCCTTAAGGGTTTTTTGACCAAATACTAATTCCAAAGCAGGTAATGGGCAAGGCCCAACCCTCTCTAGAAACTGGTATAACGAAAACTGCCGTTCCGAGGTAATATAATCAGGCATATAAAACACCGCCCTACAATAAACGGTCAATTATGGCTAAATGCAGCTTTTTTACATCCGACGAAAAATACCTGACCTTGCATGTAACCCGGTAGCCTTTTTGAATGTCCCCCATTAAAGGCATTGTAGCTAAACCAATAATTCCGGGAGTCAGATCAGGTTCAATATAGATTTTGTTTTTATTAACGTCCTGAACAACTCCAGAAATAAACTGACCCCGTTTATAATCCGCCTGTGACCAGGGATCTGGATTTACTTTTTTAATCGACAAATCAAGGGGATCTATACTTACGACCATTGCGTTTACCTTTTTGCCGATAGTGTACTGGGCCTTAAGGGTCCGGGCCAGATGAACCGCAGCCTGAGAACGTCGTATTTCAACCAAAACCCCGCTGCCGGCATCGACTATTAAAAAGGATTTCTTTTCCTTATATATAATAGCTTTTACTATAACCGGAATAATGTCCCCTATGCTTAATTGTTCCTTAAGCCGTTTTTCAGCGCTTTCGACGGCTTCACGCCGGCTGCAGGCCACCATACTATTTTGCATGTCTAAACCTTTAACAATAACCTCAATTTCCATCCCTACGAAACGATTCCATAACAATTCATCTACTCCGGTCTCCTGGGCGGGCACCAAACCTTTTATACCGGGAAAATCAGGCAAGGTAAGCACCCACGTAAGTTTGTCATCCATATAATCAATAGCTCCAACCAATGCGATAATAGGGCGATTCTTTTCTTTGTATTGAAAAAGGACATCCCAAGGATCGGCTTCATTCTTAAAACCAACCGGTAAAATAGCCATAAAAAACAACTCCTCTCAAATGTATAAATCATCTTACCGAGTGCTTGGGCAAAAACTCAAAAGTTATAGAACCGTTATCCAACTTTAAATAAGCGTTAAAATCTTTGCCTTTCTGGGATATGAAACCTTTAATAAGACTTGACCTGCCAGTGTTAATTATTTGCCTGGCGGTGGCCACCGTGATTCTCTTCCCCGCAATGGTCTTCCAAATAGTAAATTTGCACCCTTCCTTCCGTGCACTGCAGCCATAAATTTTCGTGTATGCAACCACCGGCTGCCCACATAAAGGACAAGTGCCTACTACATCTCGGCTATGTTCTCTTTCCAGTGGTTTTTGTTTCTTAATCTCCCCGATAATTCCGTAGATAAGGTCTTTAATGCCGTCCAAAAACAATTTGCTGTGATATCTGCCCTGTTCAATTTCCAGCAGTCTTTGTTCCCATTCGCCTGTCATTTCCGGATGTTTGAGTTCTATGCTCACTATATTAATCAACTGAATACCTTTATCCGTTGGAACAAGTGCTTTTTCACGCCTTTCTATATATCCCACATCAATGAGTTTCTCAATTGTGGCCGCCCTGGTGGCCGGGGTTCCCAGGCCTTTACCCTGCATAGCATCGCGAAGCTCCTCATTATCAATAATGCGCCCGGCGTTTTCCATTGCCGAAAGCAGATCCGCCTCGGTATATCTACCCGGCGCTTTTGTTTGTTTATCCAGAATCACAGCATTTTCGAAAAGCACCATTTGCTCTGGTTTTAAATTAGGAAGGACGGGATCCGGTTCCTCATCTTTCCGGTAAAGCAATCTCCACCCTTCCTCCAGAACAACCTTTCCCTTACTTAAAAAACAATGCTCCTGCACCAACGTATTGACTTCCACCTGCATAAACCTGTACCCGGGCAGAAATATTCCCACCATCCTTCTGGCTACCGCCAGGTATATTCTCCGTTCATTGTCCGATAAAGCGGCCCAGTTGGGAGAAGTCTCGGTCACGATAATGGCTGTATGATCCGTTACCTTCGAATCATCAACATATCGAGGCCCCGGCATCACTTCATTTATTGAGGCAGCTAGGGCTCCCAATTCAGTGCGGCGCAAAGCATTCAGTCGTGCGGGAAGGGTCTCAGCCATAGCCTTGGTCAAATAGCGGCTGTCAGTACGAGGATAGGTCAACAGATGCGCCTCGTACAGTCTTTGCGCTATGGTTAAAGTCTGCTCTGCTGTCAGACCCCACTTCTTATTGGCTTCCTTCTGCAAATCGTTAAGATTGAACAGCCTGGGCGGCGGTTCAGTTTTTTCCTTTTTCTCCACCTTTGAAACAACTGCCATAGTTCCGGGTTTAAGCTCAGACAGTATTGCTTCAGCGTCAGGCCGGTTTAAAAAACGATCCTGATCTCCCTTAAACCATTTCCCCTGGTAAACCTGCTCACCGCTTTTGAAATCAGCTACTATTTCCCAGAAAGAAGTCGGCGTAAAGTCCCCAATTTCCTTCTCCCGGTTTACTATGAGGGCCAGGGTGGGTGTCTGTACCCGCCCCACCGTCATTTTCTCTCCATGGTGGACCGTATAACCACGAGTAGCATTAATGCCAACTATCCAATCAGCCTGTGAGCGGGTAATCGCTGCCCTGGCCAAGTTTTCGACGTCTGAACTGCTGCGCAGGTTGGCAAAAGCACTGTTAATAGCCTTGACGGTGTTTTCAGACAGCCATAATCGCGCATGGGGCTTACTGCAATTCAGATACTGCATTATATATCTGAAGATCGATTCTCCTTCCCGTCCGGCATCACAGGCATTGATTATTCTTGATACATCATCCCGTTTCAACAAATTCCTTATGGTTTCCAACTGTCTTTTGGTCGCCGGTCGGGGTTTAAGGCGGAATGCCTCGGGCAATATCGGCAGAGTGTTCATATCCCACTTGACCAGAACCGGATCGTAGTCTTCCGGATCGGCCAGTTCGATAAGATGCCCCATGGCCCAGGTTAGAATCAACGTTTGCCCTTCAAAGTACCCGTTGCCTTTTGCAAAGCTCTCCGACAAGGCTTTGGAAATATCTATTGCTACGCTGGGCTTTTCAGTGATTAGAAGAGTCTTTATAACAAACATCCCCTTTCTGAAACATAAAGTTAAGAATCCGAAGTTTGAAAATAATCAGCGGGATTACAGGTTACCCCGTCAACGTAGAGTTCAAAATGTAGATGCGGGCCGGTACTGAGGTATCCTGTGCTTCCGACTTTGGCAATCGCATCCCCGGCCTTTACTGTCTGGCCGGGATCGGCAATTTTTTCACTGAGATGACAATAACGGGTTGTTATCCTCTGTTTTTTCTCATTAAGCCCATGGTCAACCTTCATTGTCCATCCTACTGATTCTGAATATTCATAGGATAATATCGTGCCATCGGCGGGAGATAGCACCAGGGTTCCCTCAGGAGCGGGAATATCTATTCCGTAGTGCATTGTCGATGCCCCGGATATAGGATGTTTCCTAATGCCGTATGGAGATGAAACCGTATTATGGCCGGTAATCGGCCATTTCATTTCTCCGGAATAAAGTTCGTTATAACTTCCTGTCTGTGATTTGAAGCCAATAAGAAAGTCATAGCGGATAACAAGGTACTTCTCTTTTACTGCCTTCTTTTCTTCATCCGACATTTGCACTTCCGTCATTACTTCATCTATGGTTTTAAGTCTATATGTTGGATAATCATGGCATGTCACGTTGTCCCCTGAACCGGTACAATGGGTACATATACCTATCTGTTCCACAAAATGTTTTGCCAATTCTTTGGCCCGGCTGGAAGAAGACTTTTTAAAATTCTGTTCAAGTCTTACCGCATCTATGGCAATAACCTGCTGCCAGTCGACATATACCCCCGGGTCGCATGGGCTTTCGGTCATTTCCGTCACTTCTTTGGCTGCCTGCCAATACCAGACGGCCTGCTCTTTGGTTGCAGTTACGGGAACACGTTCATGGATCACCACGGGAATCAAAATAAACATTAAGAGAGCGAAAAAGATACATATAATTCCTATTATTATAGAAGCGAGGGATTTACCGTCATTCTCAATCATATCTTGAAGAACGGCCAATGCGGCCTGTATAGCTTTCAAGGCAGTTGCCATTAAGATCCACCACCCACAAGATACGGGGCTTCATAAGGGGCTGACTCGATCTTGATATGAATTCTCTGATTACCGGCTACCAGTAAACCTTCGCCACGTTTGGCTGATTGCAGCAAATCTTGTTCTGCTTCTGTAAGGCGCATTAAAATTGTAAGCGCCTGCAGGTCTTTATCCCCCTGTCCCAGCAAAACTTTATAACAAGGATTATCAAGAATGGCCTGGCCGTGCTTGGCTATAGACGGATCCAAAAAGTCTATTACATTCTGGCTGGCAACCATGAGGGAGCCCATATACTTCCTGATACGCTTGGATGTATCTCTGAGAAAAGCCAGTGCTTGGGGATTCTTATCATCGGCCAAGATCCAGGCCTCGTCAACAAAGAGGATTATTTTGGCCTGGCGATCTTGTTCAATAAGATTCCATGCATAGCTGAGAACATTAAAATACTGGGTCTTTTTAACCGAATCATCAGCGTTTTGCAGCTCATGCACATCCAGAACAATAAAATCACTGTCAGCAGTAGCGGTTGTAACCCCATTCCAAAGCGCCGCGTCAGCACCTTCAGCAGCCCGCCGCAGCAAAATAGCCAGACGCTTATATATCTCCGGTTGAGCGCTCTGTTTTTCAAGTACATACTGGTATAAATCACTCATAATAGGCCATTCATCCGGAGTAATATCATCCGGGGTAGTGGTGAAATCAATTCCTTTCTCCTTATACACCTCAACCAAAGCATCTTCCAGAATGGCTCGTTCCATTTCGCTTAAATCCCTGAGATACAGGGCAAAGAAGGTCCGGAGTATTTGCAAATGCAAACCCAATGGGCTTTGCGCATCATAAATTGTTTTTTCGTCATCACCTTCATCGTCCTGCTCGATAGGCAATTTCCGAATTTGCATAGGGTTAATGCGGCCTCTGCCACCAGCTACATTAATCCAACTACCACCCAGAAGCTTGCACATTTCTTTATACTCTCGCTCCGGGTCAATGATAATTACCCGAGCCCCCTGGGCATATTCTCTGAGCAAAAGCATTTTAGCCAGATAGCTTTTACCGGTACCAGGTTTACCAAGAATTGTCCAATTAGAATTGGTACGATCCCCACCCCTCTGCCAAATGTCGATTATAACAAGGCCCCCGTCCCTATCCCTGCCCAACATAATTCCGGAGGCATCGTTTATGCCGTCAGAAACAAATGGAAATGCGGCCGCAATAGTTGAAGAGGGCATATTTCTTCCGCCGGCTTTCTTAATGTCAGGATCAAGCATCGCCCACGGTCCGATTGATTTAAGGCCTTGTTCCTGTCGAAAAAGAAGGGTACGCCCTCTCATCCTGGCCGCAGCTAAAGCTGCTTCAACTTGTTTAGTACGGCGGTTCAGGCTGTCAATATCATTAGCGGTTATAAAAAGGATTAAAGTCAGGTAAAAGACATTCTGCTGTTCCTGGTCAATATCTTTCAGAAGCTTTTCGGCATCCTTCAACGATTGCTTGGTGCGCTGTTTTAGCAAAGCTTTGCCGCCCTCTTCCAATCGGCTTTCATATTCGCCGATAGCTTTACTGATTTCCTGAACCAGATCGGCAGAATTAGTCGGCGTGATATGCATGGATGTGGTAACACCTGATATCTTAGTAATACGAGCCAACCAGGCGGACCCAACAGAAGAAGGATAATCAGTTACCACAAGGACTCTGGCTTGTAAATCACCAAAATGTATATAATTGTTCTGAAACTGAATAGCTTGCGGACTTAAAACGTCCAACAGGCTGGATTGAATTGTTTTAGCCATCTAATCAGCCTCCCTGATATAAAGTCGTTATGCTTGGCATAGCCGAAATCTCTTCAAAGGCAGCTTGAACAGGATTTAAGAAGGACATCAGCATATCCAAGATCTGCATATCATCGCAAAGCGATATCTTTAAATCGCCGACAGAAAGAAGACTCGCTAATTCGTATGCCTCCCGTTGGAGTTCATTGGCTGCCTGTTTCGACCCCTTTTTCGAAATAAGGATATAATATCTATGCTCGACCGCTTCCCCGCCCCGAACGATAGCGGTTACATATTGAATATATTCTTGTAGAAGCTTCTTTTTTATAGGTATAACAGTATCCCGTGACATAATTACTAACTTGTCAAGATAGGAATCAAGGTCAACTGGCCGAGGGAAAGATGATATTTGCAGTGGATTTAGTTGCCCGTTTAATGCTTCATGCACGGCTGTAATTATCCGTCTTCTTTCGTTCTCAGATTTTAAAGCCAAATTTAATGGTTCAACCCGCAGAATAGCAACCAGTTCACCATCTTTGCGATAAATGAAAGAACCGGTTACATCATTAAACGGCAACCAGTCCTGGGTGGATCGATCTTGATTTTTATCCCTCACTATGGGATTTAGGTTTTTACTCAAAAAAACCAATTTAAAAACCTCCCCTCCTGTACAAGTACAATTTCTGATCCTGTCGGAATCTCTGCATGTAGAACAAAATCTGCAGAGCAGTAGAACCATCGGCCATAACTGGCAGAGTAGCAGTATAACCGATTCCCCCAAATAATACGATAAAAAGAAAACGAGCCGGACCGGAAGTAACCAGGCCAAGAATAAACGCCAAAGCTGCACCTATACCTAATGCAAAAAGAAGAATAAAGAGCTCCTTCAAGCCCCAGCCAGGAAAAAATTCAAAGCGTTTGGAAATATTTCTGGGAATCAAGTACACAGCACTACCCCCTTGCCATCATTTTACGAACTAATACCATGGTTCCCACATGCTGGGCAGTTCCCCCGATTGTTCCACCCACACCAGTTTGCGAAACCAATTGCTGTAAAAAGGCTGGGAACTTAAGGGCGGCCCACATAAACCCGACAAATAGCATTCCATTTAATACTGGGCTGGTGACTGTCCCCGCTAAACCACCTAACGCTCCGCGTAGCATAAACATCTGTACCGGCATAACCAAACACTGCGAAAGCAACGACTTAAACCAACTGCCTCCCAGCTCATTTTTCATGGCCCACAACCATGGACCTATAACCATAAGAACACCAACGTTGACAACTCTAACCGCCATTTGAATCAGCACAAACAACCATAGCAATAAACCGCCGATGATAAGTAAGGCAATCGGTAGAGATATAGCATTGGTACCAATAAAAACAAGTGTAGATATGACCTGTTCTACTGTAGTTACATCCGGTACCGCTATAAATCCCTGAATATCATCAACTATGCTAAAAGCAAAGACAAAAGTTTGCTTTACAATCCAGGGGACACTGGCAATTATCGCTGTAGCTGAGGCTGTTTTTTTAAGAAGATCCCCGGGATGGCTTTCTTCTCCCGATGAATAGGATATATAGGTTTGAAACGCCTCAAAAGCGATTCTCACACCAAGTAATGTAATCGCTATTCCCTGAGAATAATGAACCGCTGTGGTAAAGTATGAATTTTCCAATAACGATTTAGCCAGTTCGATTTCATGAGTCATGGTACCAGTAAGAACATCCACTAGATCATTAAGGAATGTTATTACGTAGGCATTTACAGCATCTATAATCATTTGTTGTAACGGCTCTGTAATATGCTCCGTAATCCATTGAGCAATAGAATCCATATAATGAGCTCCTTTCAACAAACACTAGGAACTATGAGGAATAGTAGGCTAAAACAGCTGTGGTAATCCCCGCCGCACTCATACCAAAAGCCGATATAATAAGCGCTTTTTTAATAGCACGGGCATGAATGGATGCTTGAGTAGGATCACCCTCATTTAATTGCTTACAGAATGAATGCCAGGCAACAACGCATCCGCATCCAACCGGAATCAGGATTAATATCCAGGTAAGCGCGTCACTTAAGAGTTCTTTGGTTCCCGAAACTATCTGCGGATCGTCTGCAAGTGCAGTCGGCGTTAATATAAGAAGAAAAAGAAGAATATTTAACAATACTTTGCTCGCTTTTTTCATGTAACTAAAACCTCCTTACATAAAAACTTCCAAAGAAAAAACTCCCCTAAATGAGAGTTTGGCTAAGCGTTAAATTAAAAACCAAGTACATCTCCAACAGAGCGGTCATCCTCTCGACCCCTTGACTCAATCTTTCTTTTTCGTATGGGTACCTGGCTATCCGTATCTGGCAGCCAAGGCTCAACATTTGCAATTACAACCCCCGGATCAGGTACGCCATGTCGGGCAAGGTCAAGCTGGGAAGCAATTGGCCACTTACTAATGTCGGGCATCGGCAAACGGGCCGGCTGTAAACGAGTACGAAGAATTAAGGCTGAATCTTCCGGCCAGCGCGTCAGTTCATCGCTCATGACCAGAGGACGAGAAGACAGTCCCTGGGTTACTCCTTCAGATCGGGAACCGGATAACTGGGCCGATGAATTGTAGCTTTCAGTCGCGACTGTATAATTGCCGCATTTTTTAGAAATTAGTTCTGCTGTCTTTATGTCAGATGTAAGAATATAAATCCAGGTCCAGCATTGGCCCATAATTGTGTTCTCACGGGTAGGATAATGCTCCGCGAGTTGGTCTATGCCCTGCACCGCCAACGTGAACCGTATCCCTCTTCCGCCTGCAGTGGTAATTTTAGTAGTGAAGTCTGTAATAGCAGGAATATTACCGAATTCATCCAACAAATAATTAACACGGATTGGCAACCTGCCACGGTTTTGGTTTGCAAGATCCACCAATGCCCCGTAGGATTGCTGTATATACAAAGATGCCAGCACATTGCGATTGGTACGTTCATCAGGGATAACTAAAAATACTGCGGTCTTTTCCCTGCCTGCCGCTGAAAGGTCATGATCCTGATGAGATATCATCCAAACTATAGCCGGATCCACTCCAAACACCTGCATGCTTGTTAGGGTATCAGTAGCTATACTGCTCCGCATTTTATCAGTGCTCATTTGGTAGACCTGATAGGGGCTTCTGGCAGGATGCATTTGACCCAGGGAATCAAAATATATATCCAGAGCTTTACCTCCGTCTTGACCCAGGTTTGCGAGCAGATTAAAAGCAGTGGCCATATTTTTATGCTCATCAGGCGCCTCTACCGCCACCGCTAAAGTCAGAGCAGATATTAAGGCTTTCTTAGCTGATGGCCATATAGGATCGCCTCTATACCTTGGGTTATACGACAATGTGTGGGCAATATCGTCCGCGTGTTGGATGGCGAGAGCTGAATTACCCTCGTGTAATGCTGAATTCACGGGTTCCAATATGTTCCATCGATTGCCGGTGTTTGGTTGGCGTAGATCAATTGTTATTATCTTGTAGCCCTGTTTTCTGAGGTATGCTTTTGTAATTGGGTGCAGTTCTTTTTTCAAGTCGCAGATTACCATACTTTCACCATTTTGAGCGAGATGCCATATGGTCGGTATAATCACCCTACGAGATTTACCGCTTCGGGTGGTACCAATAAGCAAGACATGAGTATCATCATCTACCGTCCAGTATTTATTTTGCGCAGGGTCTGTGCCGATAACGATTCCACCAGCCATTTGGAAACCTCCCTTCTATACTTATAAAATACGTTAAAAATTGTGGGTGGAAAAATGTTTATCCACCTCCTTTTGCGTCATCCACCTGGCGGTTCCATGCTGTCCATGTCCAGCTGGCCGGGGCTGATCATTGTCATACACTACGTTTACCAGGCTGCGCCCAGTCAGCCATATCCATGCAATGACACCCAATGCAGCGGGCTGTAACCAGAGCCAAATGCTTTTTACTGTAGGTAAGGCCTTTATTCCTCCGAATACTGACCATGAATAATTCAAGAGACCATGCTTAGAATGAATAAGCATACTTAACAGCTGAGGAATAATAAAAAAATCCAAAATAACCAATACCACCGTAAAAGCCACTCGAAAAGGAAATGCCTTGTCTTTTCTCACCTGTCTCTCCCCTCCCTTCGCTTCTGCTCTTTTTCTTCATATTCACGCTGTGCCTGCAATCTGCGGGCTTGATATTCTGATTTGCTCCTTTCTCTCTGAATGGACTGCCAGGCCCCTTTCCAAACATTCAGCGGCATAACCAACCCAAAAGCACTTCCACGTCCTACTCCTTCGCGTTGCTCGTAGTGAACAGCTTCTTTCAGTACTTCCTGAGCAATCCGGTCCCGAATATCGTTGTAGGCTTTATCTACCGCCTGTCGAACCTGCTCTTCCCGTTGTGTGTATATACAGGTTATTTCCCGGTGAGCCTGAAGGTATCGTTCTTGCTCCTGAATAAATCCGGGTTGAGACAGAATCCAGTCAGCAATTTCCCTGGCTTCAGCTTTAACACCTTCCGGCATCAAGCGAAGTGCAACCCTGCCATGACCCGGCATGTTTTGAGAAAGTACCTGTAGGCGATTGCGCAACTCATATTCCTGGGACGAGTCTAACCTGGGAGCCAATTCTGGAGCGGAGCCTACCTCAGAGCGAACTGCGCTTTCTTCCAGGTTTATTTCCTGCCGTAAGCGTTGAATTTCCTCCCGGGAAGATTTTCGAATATTATCGCGTAGGAAAGTCTTTTCAAGTAGCAGCCGATCACGTTCCTGGGAATAGATATTCTTTACCAGAGCTTTCTTAACGTCTTTATATTCGCCCCGGGAAAACCTCCCTGTTTTCCGATTTGCCTCAGCGTCCCAGAAGATACAATGACAGTGCGGATGGCCAGGTTCCGGATGATATGCCGCAACCCATCGCACGTTGCTTTGAGGTATACCTAACTTTTCGCCCATTTCTTCAAAGCTATTTTGTAGGCTTTCCTCCCATTTTGCGCGATCGATATGATTAATCCTCACGGCCTCGTCTTCTCTTAGAGAAACAATCATCCGCCAAACAATACCTTCATGCTGGCGAAGAGCGTCTTTAGTGAGTTCCATATCTGCAGGGCCGTTCGGACCAAAGAGCCCAAGCGATCCTGGCCGTTCACCCATGTACTGAGCATGAATTACCTCTTCAGGTTCGATCTCTCCTTGGTCAATAGCACCCGATCTGGTAATATAGCGCAGATTGGCAACGTTTTTTTGCTGGTTCTCATTATTGGGAAGATAGAACTTTAATTTCATAACAAACGGAGCCAGGGCTGTCATTTGTTGGCCTCCTCATCCTCATAAGCTTGCATAATTCTTTCTAAAGGTTCTTTTACATAAACCACCCCCCGTTTTCGGCAAGCATCACGAACATTTTGGAGATTTGGCTCGTCCATATTTTTCAGGATGTATGCCGCTAGATACTCAGTTGAAGCTGAGCTAATAGCCGCTTTTGCACAGAGGCTAGAGAGACGATTTTCAGTTTTGCGCAACTCCTGGGCGAGAACCTTTTTAACAGCTGCTAACAAAACGTCCTTTGCGTCCAGCGCAATCTCTGACTGCAAACCAGCCATAAGAAATCTCCGAATTACCACAGCCAGGCTTTCACCACGTTTTTCCGCCAGAGTTTTGAGCGCATAATAGTTTTGCTTGTTAAGCCGAATAGTTAACTGGTGTTGTGTATCATCGGTCATGTATTCACCACCTTATAAGAGAAATATTAAAAGCACCGAAAACGGTGCCTATGAAAAACCTCGCTACACAAGATATACAGCGATTTATGATGTCAAAAATAAACCTATAAGCAAATTTTGGTGCTCCTTCAAACCCCGTACTGCCAGGCTTTGCCTGGCATGTGTGAACCGCGCCCTTATCCTGCCTTAAAAAATCTTCCTCGGTTCGGAAGACTTTTAGCTATAAAATATATTCAGCTTTGCTGTTAACCAAAGTGTTTTAAGAAAGAAGTTTTGTCAAAATGCGAAGACTCTAATGTTATCTGAGAATCTTGCTTGGGAATTTGTTGGGCGTTGTTATTTTTAGATACTTGATGAGATATTTGTGTCTCTATACGAGACATAGTATCTTCTAGCCTGGCCAGGCAGCTACCCACATTCAACCATTCCTTGACTATACGTGACCGGTCGCCAGATGGTAAGTTCCATACCGGGTGGTCTATCGGTAGACGCAATTCAAGGCGTCTCAAGGTGTCAGACATCTTTTTTAAACCTCCAATCCGGTAAAATGCTCTTATGGTTGTTTGTTATTAACCAAGGCACCCGGTAAAACACATAAAAAAACAGGTCAAAACGTTGGAAAGACCTGAGTAGACGTATACCGTAACGAAAAATAACTACCGTACGGCAGTCCGGCTATAAAAAGGTATAAATACACCCGAATAATGGGCATATAGCATTACGGTATAAGAAGTATTTATATGGTTATTTTAAAAAAGATAAACCTCCTTGTGCGTTTGCAAATACGGCATCTTTTACAATATCATGACAAGGAAAAGCATTACACAGGGCATCCCCAAAGAACTTTGGTCCTCCCCCGGCCAAGAGAGTAGTTTGTATATATCCGGCACGATTACCCCAAGCGGACAACACCTTTTGGGTTATAACAGTTGCAATGTTTTTTTGAGACGAACAAAAAACGTCATATAGGTGAATTTTATCCCCATAATAACAGATATCCTCGTGATTCATAGCCTGATCCACAATCATCTGCTCCATACCAACTGGCAACGGGCTGCCTGTCTGCGCTTGAAATTCACGAGCTATGGCACTATACACTAAATGAATGCCAGCTTCTACGGATCCACAAGCCTCATAAACAGGAACAGGCTGTCCGTCCCTCATCTCAAACAGGAGGAACTCAGTGGTATATGTCCCTGGGTCAACCACTCCTACATAACCCCGGGTTGGCAAGGCAATGCCTTCATTAAGCAGGACAGCCGCTCCCTGGGGGAGAACATGGACATTTGGATTGTTAATAAAACAATCTGCACCATTTAGGCGCACATGAGCAGATAGCGCTTGTAGCCTCATCTGCAATACATCTTTTTGAGATGCATAATAAGCCAGGGGTAAAACTACCGCCACATCGTAATCCTGATGTACATCCCCTAACAAAGCTGCGGCAGTCAAAAACAGTGGGTCATGCAACTCGGGTGGTTTTTCTTTACTGAGTGCCTGGGTAACTGCAAATGAATGGCGCGCAGCATTACCAACCAGAAATTCAGACTGCTGTTGGCCAGAAATATTAATGGTTGGCCGATAGTCATCAGTATCGCGAAACAACCCTAATAATGAACTAGCTCCTGCAGGAGCCACCAGGGATGGGAAAATAACTTTATCACCGAGTTCGTTTACGGCTTTAGTAAAACCATAGCCAATATCAATACCAATTTTCAATATAATCATCTCCCTATATCGTTATAGCACCCAATTCATTCATCCTTGTGAAATTAGCTATACGCCTCCCCCCTTTCGCTGAAGTTCTTCCAGAACTTCAGGTGGTACATAAAATTCATACCCTTGTTTATTTGCCTTACGGGCATTTCGGTTTTTAGGCAAACAAGACCTATTATTAAGATTCTGAGCTCTAAACGATTCGATAGCATGAGTAGCTTCAGGTACTGATCTGATGTCGTGCGCCATCCAATCCGATAAGATTCGGTCAACATAGTTTAGATTAGGTGTCTTAGCCAACTCGGTCATTAATTGGCCAGCCAGCATAATCATTTCGTGTGAAAATCCCCAATTATAATGCCACTTAGTATATATGTTTTGGGCTGCCTTTCCGGTCATACAAGTACCTGTGTAACTTGCGAAATCACTAATGTCTTTTCGAGTATCCTGCTTATCATTGTAGGATCCACTACGGGGATTATTATCCGGTGAGCCTGTCTGTATATGGTGATCATGTTCTTGTATGTTGTTTATAACTTCTTCCGGGAGCCCTTCTTCTTCTTCTTCTTCTTCTTCTTCTTCTTCTTCTTCTTCTTCTTCTTTTTCTTCTTCTTTTTCTTCTAAGTTAGTAGTCTCTGGTATTGCTCTTACATTTTGTAAATTCGTATTTACATTATTACAATACGTATTTTCAAAAAGTAAATACGGTGATATAGGCGATTCAGCGGGATTATCATTTCCAGACCCCGATACCATGCTATTTACATTTTTACAATTCGTATTTACATTTTGAAAACTGGTAATTCCGAGATCGTATCCTTCCAGAGAATATCCCAAAGAAAGCAAGTCGGTTTGAATTTTTATCAGATCTACTCTGTATTGATAGGTACGGTCAAAGTCATACCTTGGGTTTTTTCTCTTCTGCAACCAGCCATTTTCGACCAAGGTATTTAGATAACTCAACATGGTTTTAGTAGATGATCCTATCATGGTCTCCATTATCAATTCCTCGGCTTTTTTGTAAATCCATCCATAGGATACCTGCAAAGGTTCAGTATCATCAGAAACCGTTTTTTGGCGGTTAAGCCGTTCTATTTCTTCACATATAAACTTGTCTGCATCAGATCTACGTTCCGACCAATAAATCATTTGATTCAATACGATAGCCAACTTAAAATCTCCGGTTAGGACTACGAGTTCTTCTTTTATCACTACACGATTAAGTTTTTTTGGCTCAGTTAGTAGATCATCTGCCACGGAAAAACCTCCCCCATACAAAAATATAAACACCTGCCTTGTGAGAGAACATGTTGCCCGCTCTCTATACGTTATTTATGGGCGAATCTGGGGCCTATCTCAGGCGATACCATTTACTGGGCAAATGGTGTATAAAAAAACACCCCTGGACATTAAATCCAAAAGGGTGTATGCAAAAATTATAATGGTAATAGGAATATGAAATTTAGATTGATAAAACTCAAGATAAAGATAAAAAAGAAAATATTGTAAAATATGTTATAATTTCTATAGCTTAAATATGTGAAAGGTGGTGTAATATGGAAGCCAAATTATTAGGTTTAATTGAGGAGTTTGGGAAAGGACTTACAAAATACCAATATGATCAATATGTTAGAAAATTACGTGATTATTTAGTTCCATATTTAGAAAGAAAGTATTGCAATAGTGACTTAGAGATGTTGTTTACAAATGAGTTTACTAGAAGTGATATTATAAAATCTACATTATACTATATTGAAAAAAATGAGAATGTACAAAGAATTTCTGCTATTGACGATTTTCTAATTGCTCTCAATAGATTTTTCGTTGGATTGATACTCACTAGGTATAATAATCAAAATGTAAGAAATTTGGTACCTTTTGCAGGCTTGAATAACTCAATTAATGAAACCCTTATTTCTAGGGGTATTCATCTATTAGAGAAGGAAACATATCCTCCAATAGATGAAAACCAGTATTTATATGTGATTGATTATTTAAAAACACCCAGTGGAAAGCGGCTTCGAGCTTATCAAGCACCAATAATTATTAAATTGATGCTACTGTATGGATTTAGCCACGATAGAATTGCTGATTTAAAAACTTCTAATTATGATATTGATAGAAATATACTTAAAGTTGCAAATCCCAAAGATATTAGGCATGAATTCAACCTGGAACTTCCATATAGTTTAAAGTTCGATTTCGAAAAATTATTTAAATTTAGGCTAACAAAACCTAAATTAAATGCTAAATACCTATTTATAAATGAAAACAATAATAAAATAGTAAATGGATTTGTAAAACCGCTATTAGATGATATTAGAGATAAATTTGAAAATGATAATGAAGTAATATTTGATGAAAGAAATCCATTTACTGCTACAGGATTACAGAAATATGCAATTATAAAAATGATAGATGGTGGAGTAAATCAAGCAATAATTTCGGAATTCACAGGTCAAGAGAAAGATATTTTAGAAGATTGTCAGTTAAAAGTGAATGAAGATAACATTAATGGGAGAAATAGATATATTAATCATAAGATTAGAGGCATTAAAACCTATGATGAATTATAACTATAGGGCGTCAAAGGTCCGTGCATAAGCCCGACGTTAGGGTAGACTGACCTCTCTATCCCTAAGCGCCTCAATAAACCTAGTGTAATCATCTTGGTCTTCAAATATATTCTGCCGGTTTATAGCCCTAATCATTATAGGATAAACACCGGTCGTATAATTCCAACCATCGTCAGCAAATAATTAATCCCCGTAAAACGGCGTTTTAACAACATATCATTTTAAACATTAATTACGGATTTTATCCCTACCATTGAACTGGTCGGATTAGCGTCGCAGGCCACCCGTGAGGCCAGGGAAAGGGTGCGCTCGGCTATTAAGAATTCCGGTTTTAAATTTCCCAATCGCAAGATCATAGTGAACCTCGCTCCGGCGGATATAAAAAAAGAAGGCAGCCACTTTGACCTGGCTATTGCGCTGGGTATACTGCTAGCCTCCGAACAGCTGGAAAGCATGATTCCGGAAAACTGTTATTGGGCTGGTGAATTATCACTGGATGGCAGTTTGCGCCCGGTTCCTGGAATTTTACCCATGGCCCTGGAACTGATGAAAAGTGCTCCCGACAGCCAGTTCATAGTACCGACCGCCAACAGCCAGGAATCCGGATTGGTTAACGAAGTCAATTCCCTGGCCGCATCCAGCCTGCAGGCCGTCTGTGCATATTTACAGGGACAAGCATCTTTGGCCCCAATTAAACCCACTGACTACCAGCGCGGGCGATCCGGAGATAGCATACCGGATTTTTCCGATGTCAAAGGCCAGGAAATGGCCAAAAGAGCTCTGCTGGTAACCGCCGCCGGCCTGCATAATCTGCTGCTCATCGGCCCGCCCGGGAGCGGCAAGACCATGCTGGCCCGCCGGGTCCCCGGTATTATGCCGGAGATGAGCCGAGAGGAGGTATTGGAAACCACTCGCATTTATTCGGTTGCCAATCTGTTAAATCCCGATTTTCCTCTGGTGGATGTTCGTCCTTTTCGCGCCCCTCACAAAAACGCCTCATCCGCCAGCATAATCGGCGGCGGGAAAATTCCCCGCCCAGGAGAAATAAGCCTGGCTCAGAACGGGGTGCTGTTCCTGGATGAATTCCCCGAGTTCAACCGCGACCTTTTGGAAGCCCTGCGTCAACCTTTGGAAGACAAGGTGGTAACCGTGGCCCGTGCTCAGGCCACCCATACTTACCCGGCCAATTTTGCGCTGATTACCTCAATGAATCCGTGCCCGTGCATACCTAAAGTACAAGAAAGCTGTTTCAAGGTGAATGTAAATATGAAGGAAAACTATCCCGAGGATACCTTTGGACAGAGGCTCCGAAAGGCACGGTTGTATAAAAATTTGCAAGTGCAGGAACTGGCAGTTAAAGTAGAGTTGGAGCCACACACGATAAGCAACTGGGAGAATGACAAGTACTATCCCAGGCAATTTGACAGGGTGAAGCGGGTTGCAGATGTACTGGAAGTCACAACGGATTATATAATTGGCCCACTGCCTGAGGATTCTAATTTTGGAGAAAGGCTCGTTTACTATCGCAAATGTAGGGGCTTAAGCCAGGTTGCCATGGCTGAGCTTCTTGAGGTCGTTCGGGAGACTGTTGCAGATGCCGAGAAGGGAAAGGCCAAACCATATATCAAAGCTAAACTAAAGGAATTAGACCCTGAGTATTTCGGGGATGTTTGACTCCAACATTTTAGTCAGGATGCCGTTCCAATTGTTCAATGTGCCACAACTGAAGATACTGTAATTCCATAAGCATAACCTGCATCCGCTTCTTATTCCGCCGATCTGCGGCCAGATCGATCTTTTCTTTCAGTTGATAGATTTCCCGTTTCGTCTCCTCGATGGCCCGCTCTAATTCTTCCCGTGTCATTACCGCCACCAGAAGAGAGAAGCGATGGTGAACCCGTTTGCATGCACCACCCCATAGGCCAAGGCTAACCATACAATGACACTAAGGCCAATACCCCAACGGTCAGATCTTGTTAGTTTACGCCAAGCCAATAATAAATAAAGTAAGACTATCAGGGATGCCAGGGCTAACGCTATCAGCATTACGAAAAAAGCCAGTGACCCCTGCGGATTTAGCATACAAATTACAACAATGATAGCCAGGATGATAGAGACAGTAGATAGCACCGAAAGGTCTTTGTTTAGCAGTTGCCAGAGCTTACTCATTCATGATCACCAACCTGATTTGTTGCTTCTTATTAATACTACATGGGATTTGGTAATTCCTGCATGAGCAAAAAAGGCTATGGCATTCCCATTCGACGTGGCCGCGATGGCCTGCTGGAGCTCTTCGCGGTTCATATCATCACCTAATATTTGTTTTAGGTCTTTTTTTTCTGTTTCACGAGAACTTTTGCTTTAATACGGATCAAATATTTATCATCTTCTTCACCTGGAAGCCTAATGCAGTTCATATCGTTTCCCATTTCTTCAATTTGCGAAGTATTAGGAATACGTTCGTTTTCTTGAAACCATTTTAATGTCTTTGCTTTGCCATTTGAATATAAATAGGCAATATATTCTGGGAGATAATACTTTCTTGCCAACATGTATAACATAATAATTACTATTGTTGCTGCTATTGTAAAATAAATAAATACTCTATTCACAGTGATAGGTTTTATATAGAATTGAAGTAATTGAAAAACAAATCCTAATAATATTAGAAGTAACCCATACATATTGGTAAAACGTGTTTCTCCGACATCCTGATAATCTATGGCTCCATAAGGTGATGGACCCCTTACTTTTTTAAATATTGACCAAAAAGCTATTATTGCTGCTCCAATAGTCGTTAATACTGTTCCATAAATCGCACAGAACTTGGCACCTTCCATTAAAACACCCCTCCTTTTCCATATTATACAATAGATATTTATTTAGCCTAAACCACAAAAAGCCGGGGTCTCCCCCGGCTCATTTCTTCGATCTGTATACTGCGCGACCATCCCTATTCCAGTTTCTTGGCCTTGGCCGCTTCAGAGACTGCCTTTTCAGATATAGACTTATCTCGCAGCTTCCCGGCTGCAGCCGCAACCAGGAATGAGTTGCAAAAGGACAGCGCATAGGTGCGCCAGTCGGTCGGATTGGCCCCCGCTGCAATGTTGGCCACGGTCAAAATACCAAAGCCGACCAGTGATGCAAATAGATCCGTTCCCCACTTCCACCATGATTCAATCAGTCTCCCGGTATAGAGCACGATCAGAAACGTCAGCATGGCCGCGCCGCCCAGGGTGATGAGTGTCGCCCATGTAAAAAGGGTATCTTCTGCCATCGTTTTTCACCTCCCCTACTTAAGGATCGCTTTGAAATTCCTATTCAACTACTGCCGTGTTACTGTCTGCATCCCAGGTAACTCCGAGCCCTAAAACATCTGTAATTGCCCGGACAGGAACATAAGTATGGTTGTTGAGCACCAGGGGAATTAAAATCTTACTGGCAACTGCCACCTTAACATACTCAGTTTTAACTACGTCGGCGGTGACAGGCAATATCTTGGCCGTGTTGGTATCGCCATCCCATTCCACTACATGCCCCAATGCTTCACCAAAAGCGCGGACCGGAGTGAACGAGGAACCGTTTACGCTTATGCCGGCCAGGACAATATCTCCGACCCGAACATTCAGGGGCGGATATAGCAGGTCGGCAAACAACCTCGACCAGGGGAAGTCCGGCCCAGGATCGTTCGGTCGATTCATCCCGTCTATGCGGCAGTGACCGATAATATGATTCCAGTCAATAGGAATGCCACATTTTTCAACCAGCTGCCTGATCAGCCAGAGGCCAGCCTGGTATTGTTCCTCGGTCAGTTCTCCGCCTGATACGCATTCGAACTCAATTCCGATCGTATACCGGTTCGGATTTGTTCCGTCGTAAAGGTCCCACGTCGGATTAGCTACTGCCCCCGCGTGCCAGGCAGTGTTTTCATCTGCCACAAGCTGATAGACCTCCCCGAGCTTGGTCACTAGGTAGTGCGCACTGGCCTGGGCTGCAGAGTTGCATAGCCAGTTCAGGCAGCCGCCCATTAAGCCGGCTGTGATATGCAAAACAATCGCCTCGGGCACTCTGCCCCTGCGGCCAGTTGAGAAATTCGGGCTTAAGTTTTCTAATATTTCCATGATCTTCCCTCCTATTTATAGAACCGGATCTGCGTCGGGTTCTCGGGGAGCCACTCCACCACATAGCCCATGTTCTGGGATATAAAGCGGAACGGCACCAATATGCGGTTAGTTTCGGGATCAGTCACCGGGGCACAGTCCAGTTTGACCTCCACTCCATCCACCAGGGCCACGGTCTTGTCCAGCCATAAAAACCCCTCTTTGCAGCCGACCGGAGCAATGATTATATCGGTACCGGTCCAGGCCTCGTAGACGTACCAGCCGCTGTCAACATTCTTCGTGGTTAACCACTCATAGGGCAGGTAGGCATATCCGTTTTCGCCCCAGCCTGTACCCCAGGAATTGCGCAGGATAAGCCTGTTCTTCTCGGGCTGATCCCCAACTATGCCTACTGCATGGCCGCCGCGGATAGTGCCATTTGGCAGGGGCAGGTTCCCGTCGGCATCCGGCTCGAAGTTTTCACACACCAGCAGGGCCATGACGAAGGGGCCTGCTTTCAGAGCCAGTCGCATGGCTGCCAGGGCCTGACTCCGGTTGGCATCAGTTCTCGCGCATATGCGGGCGTAGGACGCTATCTTGTACGTCTCCGCATTTGCCTTGGCATCGTCACTCACAGACGGGACCTTCCCTTCTGGGAGGCTGGCCAGCGTTGAGTACGGCATGACTTTCTCGGTGCATACACCGTACTTCTGCAATATCTGCATGGCCGCCTTGATCGAAGTCCCTTCGGTGGAGGGCAGCCCGTCGACCTGTTTGCACATGCTGTACAGGAATGCAGCGGATAATCCTCCTTCGGGGTAGTCAGACTGTGCCAGTTCATGATAGGTTTTCAGCGTCCAGGCATCAGCACAGGCCACACAGCTTCCCCTTTGCCCCTGGTCAAAAACGTCCGGCATCATAGGCCGGTAGTCTATTTCCTTCGGTTCGGAGTCCGCCGCAATTCCTGCGCAGGCAAACAGTTGAAAAATGTTGTAATCCCGAGCATCGTATCTCGATGGTTGACAGTTAAGTTTATGTCCTTTGAATTCTCCCATAATAAAACCCTCTCCTCACTTTCCTATTAAGACAAACATGACGAGACCGGTCAAAAGGGCCGACCCTATGCTGCCAACCACCAGCGCCCATTTGGGTACGCCGGTGGCCTTTTCTATCTTCGTGTTCATGCAAGAACGGCAAGCGGTACGGGTTTCCTCGCACTCTTTACGGCTCGGTGGCGAATTCTCAACCAGCTTATCCAGCCTTTCGTGAATGCGTTTAATAGCCTCGCATTGCTCAGCCCTAAATGTTGAAATAGAATCCATTATGGATGCATATACGTCCGGTGGCAATCACATCCCCTCCCCCAATAAAATAGCCGCCCCGAAGAGCGGCATTAGTGCCAATTATTATGATGATCCTTTCCTGATAAGCGCTACAATTATTGCTGTAAATGCAATAAGCCATGTTATGACTTGGTAGATATTGAGCCGATTGTCCTTTTTTGTTTCCTCCTTGATGCTACATTTAGTATGATGTTGAGCGACCATGCTCTTTAGTTCCACAACATCTTCACGTAGCCCATTATAATCGCGAATTAACACCTGCGTTTTGCTGAGTTCAGCGTTCGTTCGTTCTAGTCCTTTGCTTAGCTCAAGCATCATTTCATATAGTTCTTTATTAGAATACCAATCCCCCTTTGTCTCTTCACCCAAGCAGCATCACTCCCCTACAGAGTAAATGTAGCAACACTCAAAAAGCAGTATTAGAAATGGAATTTTTGTTTATGAAGTCCTCGCCTTACCATTATATGGTTGCTATCGAACAAGGGTTACTAGGAACTATTATTTCTCTCTCTCTTCTCTCCATCTGCTTAGCCATTTCTTTGATGTCTGCTCCAGCCTTCTCCTCTGATATAGGCCGCGACAATGCATCGCAGACCTCATTCATGGCCATGCGGGCTTGGTGACCCTGGATAGGCACCTTGTCCAAGAATACCCCTAAGTTTCTTACGACCTGGTCGCTTAGTTCATACTTTGCCAATTTGATCCCCTCCCTATATGTCGATTGCGTCTTGGAATTCGGCCAGGCTCTTCAAGAATTCATAGGCCTGGTGGACTACGTTCCCGCCAGCGTCCATTGCCGCGCAGGAGAAATACTCGTCAAATACTGGACTGGGTAAATCCGGGGGGGCCATCTCAATTGCTACCCCATTGTAGTTTTGAATTTGAAGTGGGCTCTTGCCTGCGTCTCGGGCGGCCTTGGTTAGGTATACTCCAACCGCAACGTTAAAGGTTTTATTGGTGTAGTCCAGTCCAACCGCTAAAACCTTGTAATACGCGGTTGTTTCCAGTCCCGAATCAAAGGTGATTTCTTTTTGTAAAGCCATAATGTCCTCCTTCTACACTGCCGTCCAATTCGTTCCATCGCTTGATTTTTCTAAGACGCCGGTGCTGCTAGTCCTCAGTAAATTATAGTAAGTGCCTGTTGAATCCCATATTTTGTAGTAGTAGCCTCCGAGAGATGGCACCCAGCCCCAGCCATTCACAAGAAGTGGCCAGTTCGCATTTGGATCTACTCCTATTCCTACGTTACCATTTAGTTTTGTGTTACCTTCAACGTGGAGAGGAAAGGACGGATTTGTTTTTATGCCTACATTGTCATTAATCTCCACATTAGAATCTGCTTCGATCACGATGTTACCAAACTTCTTAAGAACAATTTTTGTATTATAGCAAGTCAAATATAGGCCCATGGGAGATTCACTGAATCCAAGTCCAGCTTGTGCAGCACCATAAGTGGTGTCCAGAAACCACATAGCAGCACCATAGGTAGGGTCTGCCCAAATGTTCATACGAGGTTTTCCATTACTATCGTTGACCGTTAAGTCACCAGTCATTTTAGCCAGGCCACCTTGTGTTACTCTAAACGGCGCGGTCGCCCTATTGGCATAGGTAGCCCCGGCCCAGAATCGGACGTCAGTATCCGCGCTACCAGTTCCGCTGATTCCTGCAGTGTTGGTTCCACTCCCTACGGTTACTGAACCGAGGAAATTACCGGCATTGCCGGTTATAATCGGCGACTCAACGGATGCCCCAGTGATTAAGGTTGTTGATATATAGGCGCTTCCAGCAGAACCTGCGCTTCCCGCGCTGTTTGCATATCCAGAATTGGTGGCCCAGTCAATAGTGCCTGTAAGGTTTACCCCCGTTGCAGTCAAAACGCCTGCCGTACTCACCCGAAACGGCGCTATTGTTGGCACGCTCGACCCAGCATAAAACGCTATATCTCCCGTGGCAATTCCCCTGGTGTTCCCCGCGAGGCCTAGTTTGAGCCCATTTGTACCGTCTATCGTCCAGCCGCCGATCGTGCCTGAGTTTGCTTTCAGCGCCCCGGTCATGTCCACGGAGAATGGAGCCGCTGCAAATCCGGCGTTACCCAGGTGGATTCCAGACGTGCTGGCCTTGAAAACGGAGTCATCAGCCCCGATGGTCATCTGGACACCCTTCAGGGTGCCAGCTGTAACCAGGTCTGCCGTGAATCCGCTACCTTTGCCAAAGGTGCGCCAGTCCCAGACGCCTCCATCCTTGTGATCGGCTATAGCCAGTATCCCCGGCCCCAGGTACAGCGCGCCGTAGTCCGGGCTATCCGCTTGTACATTTTCAAACAGCAGTCCCTTGCCTTCGACAACCTGAGCCGTGGCATATGCTCCAGAGGCCACCACCTGGTTTTTCAAGGTATCGATAACGCCGGACAACCAGTATGTGTTCAGGTTCCCGGATGGGGTCGTCACCTTTTCCACGGTCTTCTGTGTACTCGTGAAGCTGGCCAGCAGGTCGCTGGTGTCGGCCTGGACATTGGCCAGTGTGACTGAGCTCCTCCATGGCTCATATGGGTATTCGCTATACTTTGTGATTCGGACTTTTACGTCGATTCCCAGAACTTCGTCTACGACGGTGATGTCGTCCCCCAGGGCGAACTCCTCCAGGTCCCCGTATTCGGTGAGGGACTTCAACTCGACTACGTCCAACTCGTAGCTAGCCGCCGGGATGTCGACTGTGGGCAGATATTCCTGGGCCTTGGCCAGCAGCTCATTCTCGTCCTCGACTTCCGACCAGCGAACTATGCCCACCTTGGGGCGGCGATAGAGGTCGATATACTGGCTATCGATGTGTTTTTTCCCGGTCGGATTGACCAGGATGATATCGATATCATCTACGCCATACGGGATCAGCCGCGTGATCATATCTTTCGTAGACACGTTCCGCGCGATGCTTTTGATATTTTTGCCATAGCGGAACTGCACCCCGGTGTCCGACCCGCGCCGGTTGAGCAGGTGGATCGTGAAGTTGTCGCGGTAGAGCTCCCCTCCGCACTGGCTTATGATCTCAGTTATGACTTCGATCGGGTTCGTGTCGTCCAGCTGAATGTAATCGGCCAGCGTGGTCGGTTCCACTGTCCCGATCGTGAACTCGCAGCCGGATATATTTATGGCAGCGGCCAGTGCATCAGCGGGCGTGTCCCCCTCCAGTTCAATGGTCTCGATATATTCGTCCAGCAGAGCATAGAAGATATGCTCGCAGCTGACATTCAGCAGCGCCTGGTCGTCATGGTTGGCCTGGATCTCTTTGATGACGAACAGTTGCCCCCCGGGGGCCTCTATGATATTCTCCACGACCACGTCGCTCACTTTAGGGTCGGTCGCGGCTATTGAGAATGTCAGGGTATATGCTCCATTGATTTCCTCTGTGAGGCAAACATCCAACGCGTTTTCGAGTAGTCCGAGTCCGTAGCTCAATATGATTCGCCTCCTTTAAAATGAAGTGGCCTTCTTGTCGAAGACCTTGAGATAGACTCTGCTTTTTGACTTGTGGAGCGCTTTGGCGTTTCCGATTACTGTTGCCGCGCCCAGGATATTAGCCGCTGCCGGTAGCCTGAATAGCGCTCCCGCTGTAACGGTTGCCATGGCGGTTATTCGTACCGCAGTATACTTCCGGAGAAGGCTATCCGAAGACACACTCCCCTGTCCAGTTATACTCCCGGATGTGAATTTCCGCTGTAGGGTGGATGCCTCGACGATGGCAGTTCCCTTTATGTCCGCCTGGACCAGCTTGGCTTTGATGGCATTAGCTTCTACATTAGCACTCCCGGCGACATTGGCCCCAGCCTGTACACGAAATTTTGTCTCCCCGGTCAAAGTAGCGGTTCCCAGAATAGAAGCAGTTCCCAGGATCGCAATTGAAGCATTGGCTCCCAGGATCGCGCTATCTTGTATATCGGCGGCAATGGGTACCCCTATCTCATTAAACTTGATGCCAGTATTAAATTTTAACCGATGATTAAACTTAGCCAAAAAATACCCCCTTTCTGGAAGTTAAACCAGTGTTGTTATTGGAACTTTGCCGAATTTATAAATAGTTACGTATAAACTACCGTCATGAGCAACTGCTAAATAATTCCCATCAGGACTAAATGTTACTCCAAAGCCCGCGTTAGTAGGCGAAGTTGCTGGATTTAATAATTTCGTAAATACATTCCCGCTTCTAGAATAAATGGCTATATAAGGGAAAGAAATATGAGCAACTGCTAAATAATTCCCATCAGGACTAAATGCTGCTCCGTAACCTGTTCCAGTAGGCAAAGTTGCTGGATTTGAGAGTTTCGTAAATACATTCCCGCTTCTAGAATAAATGGCTATATAAGGGGAAGAAGTATGAGCAACTGCTAAATAATCCCCATCAGGACTAAATGTTACTCCATAGCCCGTGTTAGTAGGCAAAGTTGCTGGATTAGAGAGTTTCGTAAATACATTCCCGCTTCTAGAATAAATGGTTATATAAGGGGAAGAAACATGAGCAATTGCTAAATAATTCCCATCAGGACTAAATGCTGCTCCGAAACCTGTTCCAGTAGGCAAAGTTGCTGGATTTGATAATTTTGTAAAAACATCTCCACTACGAGAATAAATAGTTACATATGGACTTGTATCATGAACAACTGCCAAATAATTCCCATCAGGACTAAATGCTGTTCCAAAGCCTATTCCAGTAGGCAAAGTTGCTGGATTTGATAATTTTGTAAAAACATCTCCACTACGAGAATAAATAGTTACATATGGACTTGTATTATGAGCAACTGCTAAATAATCCCCATCAGGACTAAATGCTGCTCCGTAACCTGTTCCAGTAGGCAAAGTTGCTGGATTTGAGAGTTTCGTAAATACATTCCCGCTTCTAGAATAAATGGTTATATAAGGGGAAGAAACATGAGCAATTGCTAAATAATTCCCATCAGGACTAAATGCTGCTCCACGCCCCGTGTTAGTAGGCAAAGTTGCTGGATTTGATAATTTCGTAAATGCTTTTACTAACATTCCCCTTAATCCATTTGAAAGCGTTCTTTTTCCTAACTGCATTAGGCATCCACCTCAATTCCCCAAATGGAATAATCCATATCGTCAGTAACTTCTCCAAGTATTTTTATTGTTTGGGTAGCAGACACAGGTATTTCCAAACCAGAATTAATTATTGCGTCATGTGTTGGTACAGTTGTTTGATATGCTAACCGTTTGTCATTTAGTTTTAGCGTGAAGTATTTGTCTACGCTATTGGCATTGCTTGCCCAAAACCCTTGCAGGATCAAGCATTTGCTAGAAGGCACCGTATAAACTGTAGTCTCGCTCGTTGTAAGTGTCCCGTCCCATTGTTTAAGAGTATCAGCCACTATATCTCACCCCCATTAAGTTGCGTAGATTGATTTTTCCAATGGTTCCTGACTGCCCTTTCACATAGGTAAAGCTTGCCGTGACCGCATCCGTGGAGGTAAGCCGGGGACTGAAAACTACAGCGCCGCCGCCATAGTCGATTGTAAACCCACTTGATATTACCGAGCCGTTTTTCTTGATCACGGGGGCCGGGTCAGCTACCCAGTTCCGTTTCCCAGCTATTTGATATATTCGGTATCGGTCTGAGTCGGATATATTGACCTCGGTCAAGGCCTGGTCGGTAACGGCAACCACTTGCATGTCCAGGACGGTTTCCATTTTTCCTACCGCTTCCTGGAGGCCGCTGATCAAATATGAATCTATATCACCGGATACAGGGTCTTGCCAGTTTGTTTTCATGGCTCATACCTCCTACGCCAGCGTCACGGTCAGTTGCGCCGCCTTGAAAATCAGCTGCGTTCCGGCATCAACTGCCCGCGCCGTGGTGAGCTCCCCATGGAAGAGCATATTCCCCGAGCCCTCAACGTCGCTGTCCATGATCCCGATGTGGGTCACAGTCCCCCATGCTGCCCCGGCCTCTGGGAATTCGATCTGGGCTGAGTTTGATGCTTGCCCGGTGGTCTCTGTGGTCAGGGCGGTGAACGCCACTGCCTGCCGGGCATAGAGGGTGCCGCCTGCGGTAGCCACCTCGTTGGTAAGGTCGCCCGTGTCCGTGGGGTCCGCTGTGAAAAGGGCCACATGCACCGTTTCCGGTGGAGTGTAAGGAGTATTCTTTAATACGTGGTTCGCTATTTTTCTCTCAAGATAATCCGTCATCCCCATGGTTATAACCACCTCTCCCTATATTTGATTTGCAGGCTGCAGCCCGTGCTCATTGTCACTTCGTTTTCACCCGGGTATAGCACCGGCCAGTCACCGGACACACTCCCCAGGGCGTTTACTCCCGTGATCGTGGCCTGGTAGGTTTCGCAATTGATCACCAGGCTCTGACCGGCTGCCAGGGTGCCCGTGTAGATCAGGGTCTTGTCCTCGACCGTGATAGATGGATTTGTCATGTCGCTGGTCGCCGTGATCGTTATGACCGGCAGCGCCTTGTACGTTCCGGCGTAGGTGATCGTCTCGGGAGCCGTGGTCACCGTCTTGCTGAAGGTGCTTTCCGCGACTGAGTAGGCCAACGGTTCACACCGGAAGTCGACGGTGAATTTCCCCAGAGCCGCCGTCTGCTCCAGGTCCAGCTGGTTGGACACCCTTGCCATATAGTACAGGCCGGGCTCATCGTCGAACACCAGAGCCTGCCGGGTGGCCGAATAGAGCCAGGCCGCTATCCTCCGCGCCAGTATTCGCAGCTCTGGAAGTGTATTTGCTAGCGCTGAAAACTCCACCTCTATGGTTCGATCTTTCATAGCACCCGCAAAAAGAATGCTGCCGTCCCGGCCGGGAATATCTACATATTCGTCGGCGGTTTCCGGCAGCAGGACCCGGTTTTTCGAGAGCATGACCAGGCCAATATCGTTATAGGAGTGGATATTCTTGTATTTGAGCCCGTACACTACTTTTTCACCCCCTTCGACCGCCAGGCGTTCTGGGCCAGGCTGTATATCTCGCGGCTGATGCTCTTTATGTCGGTATCATCCCTGACGCTGATCGGCCCGGAGAAGGTGAAACTGAAATTTACTTCCTGATTCCCTACTCCTGCCGAGGCTCCCGCCAGGGTAGCCTGAGGTATGACCGGAATTTGGATCGCGGGAAGCTTGTTCAGGCTCTCCAGCAAAACATTCGGCAACACTTGTAATGCGGGAAGCCGGTTGAAAGTTTCCATAATGATGTCTGGCAGTTTCGTCAGCGGGATCAAGGCCTCGGGCTCTTCTTCTGCGAAAATTCCCAAGGTAGGTTCGACAGCGACTCCGCCTTTCGCAGCCATGGTCACGCTCGGCAGCGAACTCCAGGCAGTGGTGACATCCGCCTGGGCTTCCTTCACGGCCTTCTGTTTGTCGGCATCAGTTGCATAGGTTTTGGCCAGCACTTCTCCGTAGCTGGTCAGGGTGTCCGTGACATCTTGTAGTCCTTCCATGTAGGCCTGTGCAGTTTCTAGGGTCGCATTGGCCGTCGCCAGTTGGGTAGTGAGACTGTCCACCTCCCCCTTCGTGGATATATAGCCCGCTATTATGGCAGCCGCCGACATCTCATTTGTCTCGCTGCGAGCTGTATCAACCGTGTGCTGCTGGGCGCCTATAGTGGTGCTGTATTCCAGTGCGGCTATATTGGACTCTTCCTCCAGGGCCTCTTTTTGTTTCTCCAGCTTGCGGATGCGGCTCTTATAGCCGGTCGTTTTATTTTGCTCCTCCAGCGCTATTTGCAGGTCGATCTGGTCAGATTGGAGGCTATATTGGTACTGGGCCTCCGTGTAGGCCGCCGTCCCAGTGACGTTTGCATCTGCATATTTTTGATGGGCCTCTGTGGCCTTTTCCAGTTCCGTCGTGAGCGATGCCACTTTTGCCTTTGCCTCTGTGTATGCCGCGGTGGCAGCAGTCAGCCTTGTCTCGGCATCGGATAGAGCCGTGTTATTTTCGGTTATGGAGGCGGTATAGTTCTTCGTTTGCGTGTTGAGGTCTGCCACCTTGGCGGTCTGTACAGTGATCTTGTTGTTCACAGCCGCCAGGTCATTCTCGGATATTTTGAGCTGGTTTTCGATGCCCTTGGCAATATCTGAGTTTTCTCCGTAGGTGTACCTGGCCTTTTCCAGCGCATCCTTGTACGCGTCCACTACGGCACTCTTTTGGGTACGTTCGACGTTGAGGCGGTCCAGTTCCCCCTGCTCCTTCGTCAGGTCGGAGGTAGTATCGTCCCACTTCGCTTCTGCCACGTCCAGCACGGAATTAGCTATGTCCGCAGCAGTATCCGCCTTTTCTTTAGCATCGCTCAGCTGGGTGTTTATGTCGCCAATCAGGGTGCCGCCCGAATTGATCGGGAGCTCAGTGCCGTCGGTGGTTGTGTTTGTCGTATCTGTTGTGGTAGTACCGGTGCCCGAGGTTGTGGTTGTGGTACCGGTATCGGTGGTAGTGTCGGTATCGTCAGTTGTGGCCGTGGTTGCCGCTGTCGTAGTGGCATAGTGAGCATCTATTTCTTCTTGTGAGGGTGCAGACCCTACCGCTATTAGTCCTTTGGTATCGGCCCAGTAAAATTCATAGTATTTGGCCCTAGAAGCAATATCAGAAAGATGACTGCCCGCTACTAAGCTTCCACTAGAATTAGCACTCCATGCCATACCGTCAGATTTTATATACACGGCGTATCTGTATTCTCCGGCCCGCTTAGTTTCACCATACTGAGAATACCCCGTTCCTTCAGCATAGCTGCGATGTGCAAGGAGCTCCTCGGTTTCTTTATGAGGAATAACAGTATCTCCTTTTTTCAACTTGACCATCTTAGCCCCAGTATTATCGCCAACGGTTATTTTTCCGTCAGACGATTTGATTATTTCCCGGCCCTCCTCGTCGACAATAGCATCCATGTCGTCAGGGACGTAGTTGGTACCTTTTGCATAGACATATACCTTGTTGTTTGCGGCATCCCATTCCACGTCCTTTTTCAAAGCCGTTTCATATAACCCCCGAATAGACCCCCAGCCCTTGCCGTCCGATATAATAGTAGCCACGGAGTGTCCATCGATCTTCATCTGCTGGGCGTCTGCGTTCCATCCCACTGTATGGCTGAGCGCTTCCCAAAAGGCGCGGCTTCCGTAATAAGTGCCGTTGCTTAGGGTTACGTCGCTGGTGGCCAGATCAATTATGACCGAGGGTGTTTTGATACTAGTCCCGCCAGTCACAGCCGTGCCTGTACCCGAAGAAGAAGAGCCAGTATTTGCATCGGTATTCGCTCTTCCCGTTGTCCCGGTGCTGACCCCGGCAACCATGTCCGTGGCACTCTTCGCAGCCTTCTCCATTTTCGCCAGCTTCCCGGTCACGGTGTCGATGGCCAGGCCCAGGCTGGCATAGTAGGTGTCCGCAGCGGTCTTGGCACTTGCGTAGTGCTCCTTGGCAGCAGCCAGGCCCAGGTCGTAGCGCCTCTTCTCTGCTGCCAGTTCATCGTCAGCCGCATCTATGACCGTGTCCCGCTGATCAGCGGCCAGCTTTTCGGCATCATCATAGGAATCCTTGGCCGCCTGGATCTTCGCGTTCAACTTTTCTTTTTGGATCCGGATCTCTTCGTCGTGCTCCCATTCGGCCAGGTCTTTTTGGGCCTCAGCCTTTTCTTTCGCGGTAGTAGCGCTCTTGATTTTATCCAGGATGGTTTGTCTGGACTCTTCTCTATCCCGCTCGCTTTCGGCTTCATCGATGGCATCCAGTTGGTCCTGATATATGGCTACTTCTTCATCGCGGGCTTCTGCTGCTGCGGAGACCGTTTCCTCATAGGCGTCTTTGGCAGCGGAGACTATGCCGTCGTACTTTTCCTTTGCAGCATCGTAGGCATCCTGGTAGGTTTCTTCCTCTTCTTCTTGGGCCCCCTTGGCTGCGGACAGGCGCTCGTCGTAGCCAGACTGGGATATTTCCAGCATCTTGGCATTTGCCTCTGCCGTGGCCTCCTCTAAGGCTGCCCCTATGGCCCTGGCCGTCATTTGCGCGTCTTGCCCGGCCATTGTGTTCACCGTCGAAAGCGCCGTCCCTAAAATAGCGATCATGTCCTCCCATGCAGCTTGGGAGCCGTCCATGACCACTCCGTTGACCTGAGTCAGTGCCGCCTGCAACTGCTGTGGGATAACCCAAAATCCCGGCACGGCCCCTGCCGTCTTGGTTGTCGATTCTATCAGGGCCTCAATGCTGTGCTGGAGTTCCAAGAGCTTGGTCTCGGTCCCCTCGCCGATATATCCGGGAATGGCTTTCAGGACCTGTTCTATGGAAGAACCGGCCTCCTGGTATGCTTGAGCCAGTTCTTTGGCCTCTTTGGACGCTTTACCAGTTGCGGTAGCAACATTATTCATGCCATCAGCAGTGCCGCTAGCCATGGATTCCAGGCTGCTCTGTTTCAGGAGAAGATCAGTGACCTGGCTCGTGAGCTCTTTTATCGCTTCTTGTGTGGATACATTTTTAACTTTATCTATTGCTTGTTGGGCTCTTTCGTTTGATTTTTCTAAATCATCAAGCATAGCCCTATTATTGCCAAATAGCTTCCCCCATGGGGTGTTCAATGAATCCTTGATAGATTCTATCATCTTGTTGTTGGAATTTATGCTCGCTTGGTATACTGAGACTTGCGCTTGGCTCCATAAGCCAATGGCCTCAGACTCTTTTTCCAAAGCTTTTATTCTATTGGCGGCTTGTATTATCATTTCGTTTGTGCTTTTTAAGCCAACTTCAGCCGCATTTTTAAGACTTGCCTCTAATTGCGTTGCAGTAGCTCTGCGTGCTTCTAATGCGACCTGGTACGCTTGCGACACATCCTGTGAATTCCGGATATGGGCCTCCGCTTCCACTCCTATTGTATCGGCCAGTTTGCCGCTGACAACGATCATTTCCCCTTTAGTCTTGGTAGCATCTCCGCTATTTTGGGATTCATCGGCCTGAGCTTTCATGGTCGCGCGAATACTTTGTTCTACCATGCCGCCAATTGCCACTGCTTCTTCCTGAGCTTGGTTAAGCTCCTTACTGCGCGCCTCATGACCCTTTATTGCCAAGGAAGCCTCTAGGTATTCCTTTTGTAGAGACTGCATTGTTTCAATCTCTGACTCATTGGATGCTATTTTAGCCTCTATTACTTTGATGTTCGCATCAGTCTGGGTGGTTGATTTTTTCTGGGCATCTATTAGTTTTTCGGTTTCCGATTTGGCCGTAACTAAATAAGCCGCAAGAGCACCCAACAACACTATTGCGGCACCTATCCCAGTTTTTACTAACGCTATTTTAAATTCTGTGGCAGCAACGGCAGCGGCTCTTGAAGTTTCTGCAAAAGCGATGTTAGCGGTTTTTGCGGCAGCCATCAAGGACGTGTAAGATTCAACGGCTCTCCCGGCCGTGATAGCCTCATATACTCCCTTTTGTCCCGTTGCTACCGTTTGGAGTGTCAGCGCAACTGCGGATCCAGCACTCCGCAAACTTTCATAAGCTTTTACTGCTGTATTTATCGCTTGAGGAGCGGCCCCTATAACTCTAAGCGTATTTTCTAATGCTCCTGCAAGACTTCCGGTAACCAATATGGCCGGACCAATTGCCGCAGTAATGGCTGCAATTGTTAATATGTTTTTCTGTGTGCCGGCATCTAACTTTGAAAGTTGTTGTACCCATTCGTTTAACTCAGTTATCATGGGAGTAATTATAGGTAATATGTTTTGTCCGACAGTTGAGCCTAGTTCTTTTAAGCTTTCATTGAAGACCCTCATCTGATTGGCAGCTCCAGCACCTGTTCTAACAAAATCCCCCTGGGCATTCGTCGTTTTCGCCAGTACATAGTTGTAGCGTAGTTGAACCTGCTCGGCCTGAGACATGTCCTCTATCTTCGTCTTGATGCCCTGCGAATAAGCATACTCCTGCAGGTTGGCCTGGGTCATAACGATACCAAGCTGTTTTAAAGATTCAGTTTCGCCGGTGAACACTCCGTTTAAGGCCGTATTAGCGATATCAATACTGATGTTTTTAAATGACGCGAGGTCGCCGGCAAGGCCAACCAATTTGGTGCTCATTTCCGCTGCAAGCGCAGTGTTCAAGTCCATGCTGGTAGCCATATCCCCAAAGGTGGACGCCATATCAAGAGCCGTCCCTTTAGCTATTCCAAAGCTCTTGAGGGTTGTGCCGCTCCATGTCTCAACTTGTTTGGCGTTATTTTTAAAAGCAACTTCAACCTTGTTAATGCTTTCATTCATATCCGAGGCAAATTTTGCGGATGCAGTCCCAGCAGCCACAATAGGAGTAGTCAAAGACAGACTCAGACTTTTCCCTATATTTTTCATCTTATCGCCAGCCGCATTTAACTGGCTTTGGGCATCATTCAGGCCTTTAAGGAAATCCTTCATATCAAGGCCAAGTTTGGCCCACAGTTCTCCGACTTGCATTTCTAATTCACCACCTTAAACCCAAATTGCATCATATCGGACCGCGTGAAGGTCTTAAACTTGCCTAGCGGACCGCCATCGTCAGTCCATTCATGCTTAGCGCGTTGTTCTCCCGTTTCCTCATCATCTGTCAGACTTGCAACTATCAGCAAATCGAAGAAGTCCTCAAGGTCTTCCCGGTCGATTTCACTCGGGAGCTTTTGAAACGTCCTGCCAAATTGCAGATACTGGTACATTACCAATTGATAACCCGACAGGTTTATTTCCCTGCCGGCCGTAGCACGTTTGGGAATTGCATCATTTTCCCATTAACCATATTGGTAACCTCTTGGCTAATGAAGCTAAAGACGTTGCCCAATTCCTCAAAGTCAATATTCTCCTCAATAACTTCCTTGGTAATTTCAGCATTGTTGAAAGCGATTGCCACTATATCGATAATTTCATCCAGTACTTTTTCTCCGTCCAGTTCGCCACTTGCCTGTGATTCGCTGAATTTTATGAGATGTCTCCACAGTTTTATCTTAGGTTTGGGCATCGTGTATTTCTTATTTTTAATGGTGATGGACGGTGCCGGTGTGGTTGTTGTTCCCATGTTAATACCTCCTTTTTTAATAGGTATGGGCGGCACTAAGGCCGCCCGCTAAATTACGCTCCGGTTGTAAAGTTAATAATACTCGGACTTGCGAGAACATTTCCGGCAACATCGTGAACGCCGGTGATGACTAATAAATAATCGGTCGACGCGTCAAGGTCGCTGGTCGGATTAATGCTTACAATGGTATTAGTCGGAGCATTAAGTGTCAGAGTTGTTGCAACTGCAACTCCCGCATCTGTGGTCAGAATAAAGTGATCAGCGGTAACGTCACCCGCCTGAATAGCTTCGCTGAAAGTAACTGACAGGTTGGCAGTTTTGCTTATGCCGGTAGCCGCATCCGCAGGAACGGTGCTTGAAATAGTCGGCGGAGTAGTATCCGGAGTTACGGTTAACGCGATAGCGGTTTCGTTGAATTCTATGACGGGCTGATCTTGAATCCAAACATCGAGGGTGATAGACACATAATCCCCGTATTTGGCCCCGATCTCATACGTACCAGGCTTTACCCGGCAATTTGTAAGGGTGACATGGGCATCGCCCAGGCCATCATCAACCTTTGTCATTTGACCGGCCAATTTAAACAGAGGGAGAGTAGTTCCCCTGGGTGCAAAAGTATAGCTTACCTGTTGACTCGGAGTAGTACCGCTATCCGCGATTGTCCCGCCCATCACTACAGAAAGCACATTCATTGGAATCTTGTTGAAGGCCAATTTCGCACCATACCCCTTGACATAGGAATATTGATCTTCGGTGTCATCGCCCTCCAGCATCTTGCCTCCAATTTCTACACTCGGCGCATACTGGGTAATTTTCGGTACATCATAGCCGGTACCCCATCCGCCGCTTCCATTGGTCGGGTACACCTTAACATCATTAAGTCCAAATGCCGCTGATTCACGTGCCAATGTCATTTGTTATTCCTCCTTTATTAATCCCTGGAAGTTCTTATTTCCAGGTTGAACACAAAAACAACGCGATTGCTCGCGTCAGTTTCAAGTTTAAATGGTGTTTGTAGTGCCCTCACCCATGCACGCCGCCCATTCATTGTAAGTGTCCGGGCATCCGGCTTATCTAAGGCTCCATGTATTGCCCAGGCTTTGGCCCGGGCAGTTGTATAGCTCTTATTTCTCACCAGGATCTGAATCCTGCGAGATAAGTCGTCCTGGATGTCGGATGGTTCGCCGGCATATTCAAAGACACATATGAGGTTATCCGGCGTATCTGGTCGCACATCCAGGAATATATCCGTGCCGATGGTAGTGACCTGGCCCTGAGTTATCAGGTAAGCGGCGACATCTCTTGTTAACTCAGGCATTCACAACCACCACCTCCCCGTTAACTAAAATTCTTTTGGGTGCATTAGGAAAAGCGCAATGTATCTTAGAATGGTCAGAATGCAAAATAACCACCAAATTTAATGGGTGGTTATTTAATGTATCGCCATCTAAATGATGTACATGTTCGTGCCTCTTAAGTTTTCGTCCCAATATATTCTCCATAACATAACGATGCTCATATACCCATCTACCATCATCACGCTTTATTAGCCAATATATTAGGCCATCTCGCGAAAGGTGTTGTCTTCGCGTTCCCGGCGGCACCCATTTTGCACTGTTTTCCCCAGTATGCTTGGCGCGAGTCTCGGAGTTTTTCATTGGGTTATGAATTCTAGCCCAATGTCCTTGTTTAAACCGTTTTAACTTGCCGTCTTTTGCCCCGATCACCATTTCCCCACAACCACACGCACAAAGTCTTGGGATATGAAGCTCTGGTTTGTAGCGTGGATGGTTAATACCCAATAGTGGCATTTACATCATTCCTTATTATTTTGAATTGAGGGTATTTTTGATACAGGTTTCTACTGACTTCATAATCTTTGGTGCCAAACGATTAAATGGGTCTTCCAGATATTTAGGTTTTCTGCCCTTGGGGTGATTTAAGCTTAGATCCTCGTGCATTTTAACTGCATAAGGAGTATTGTACGAAATATATACCGCATTCTCTGTTGGAACATCAGTAACAGTCCCGCTGCGCATGAGAGTGCCAGAATCGTGAGGTACCTCGTCGTGGCTTTCGGTCAAAACAGCCTCAGCCCCTGTATGCAAAGCCTCCATGGCCGCCGCCTTTGCTATTTGCTCCGCTAGGTCTCCGCGCCAAATAAGCTCAGACATCAGCAAGCCACCTCCCTATACAGTACCTGGCCACCCATGTCCGGTGTTTCTGATACCGCAATAACTGGCCATTCCCTATCGCCAAATGTCATAATATCTCCTGGTTGAACAGCTTCCTTACAATACACCCGGGCTTCACTTACAACTTCCTGGCCTTGCTGGTTACGAACCATGCGCCTCTTGCCTTCCCAGCGAACCCGGATATCTGTATCAACAGTATCCGGCTCCCCGTATTCATCTTGCCCGGTCTTTCTTTTCCATGTAGCTGCCTGATTGAGCATTCCTTCAATCATCTGATCATCACGCTCCCCGACAGATAAGACCGGAGTAACTCCCGGGCTTCAGGGCAGAGTATAGTTGTCCGCCGATTGCTTTGGGCCTGACTCTGCCCTGCATATTCATTGGCGCTGCCAACTGAACCACCGACAATACCTAGAACATGCTGCTTGTTGCGGTGCCGCTCATAATCCGTCAGCCCTAACAAGAAAAGAGCCTGTTCGCAACAGGCGTTTTTTACCACCTGGGGTATATCGGTGTCGCAAACCCATCCATCTGCCATGGGTTCAGGAAGATTGCCCACGTATTCGACCATGCTGATCAGGTCACCCGGGTAACAGCGCGGGAACTGCAGCGTTTGCAGCGAGAACTGTTTTTTGCGACCTTTTAAGGTCAGCCTGTCTATATGCTTGGTGGACATGATCAGTGCCCGGGCTTGGTCATCTGCACTTGCAGCAGTCCAGGCATCGGCATGCAGACGATCGTTAAAATAGGCTGTCGCTTCCGCCAAAGTGGCATATATGTTTATTCCGACAGTTAGGGTTACTGTCACTTACATCACCTTCGCTCGCAACGCCTCCAGCAAGGCATCTTTGTTCATCTTGTTAAAACCCTCGATTCTATCCTCCTTGGCCTTTTCTTTGAGTTCGGCCACTGTCATTTCTTCCAGTTGGTCCATTTCGGGACTGCCGACATCTGTTGCCTGGGTGTTGCCGGTCTCCTCTTCTGGGGGGTCCATGTCAGCTACAACCTGTTCCTCTATCTGTTCTGCAATCCCACAGTTGATCCAACGTTTTGCGGTAGAATTATCAACCTCAGTTTCATCCCCGACCTTTAAGGCCTTTCCCCAGAATGTAGGTTTAATCATCCTCATTTTCATGGATTATTCCTCCTGACTCTTATGCCTTCAAATAAACATCCACTACGGTTCCATTCAGGGCGCTATTAAGATCCACGGTATTGCTTTCAAATGCTGTCGTGCTAGTAGCCACCGTTGGGGCCGTGCCCTCTAAAACATTGTTTAAGTATGCCTTGTCAACCGTATTGTGAGCCAGTTTAAACGGCAGGCCCAGCTTTTCGCCGAAGCCAATGGCGGTAGTGGCCCCGGTGCCATCGTGAGCAGGAATAGTAATGCTCGTAACGGTTTTAAAGGCCTTGCTTCCCGTGACAGTTCCGGCGGTATCAGCGGTGAACGCGGGCAAGGTCTCGGTAATCGCTTCATCAGCATAGTTGGTGCCGGCAATAATCACCTGAACAGCTTTGATGTCTGCAGCTGTGCCTCCTGCGGTAGCAGTAATATTCCGGGGTACACTCGGCTGAGTAATTCCGGTGCTAATCACCTGTTGGGCACCAGTATCGGTTACTGCAGTATGAATGCCATCAGTATCGGCTGCTGTAGCATTGGCTGCACTAATCTGGAAATGTGCATCGAAGGCTCGGTCAACAGTGACGCCTTCGATGCCTGTTTGCATAACTTGTCCCAGGTTGGGGTTAAAGGGATAAAAGCCACTCATCAAACATTCCTCCTTTAAAATAGGCGACCCCAGAGACTAATCCCCCCTGAGGTCAAACAACGTCGGCATTATGGTCTTAAAATTGCGAATGGATAGCGGCTCGCTTCAACCGGCTGCAATGCATTGATCGGATTGGGCAGCTGCCAGCCCAGTCTCATAACAGCCCGCAGAGCAACCATGTCCTGCTGAGCTAGGTTATAAACGATATTTCCAGCGGCGTCTTGGATAACCGCTTCGGTCAACACTTTGTAGGTAATATCCTGACGAATGGCATATACCAGTTGCTGCCAGTCACCAGATATCAGCAGGCTCTGGGATGCATCTATAGACCCATTCTTCGGTAAGACCATGTCTTCTCCATCCAGGGTATAGCGGGTCTTTTCCTGCACTGAGCTGTTGAATATCGGTACGCCATTTGCATCGCGCAGGCCACGCAGTTTGGCTTTCATGGTCATGGCAGCCACATGGCCGGTTACCCCGTAGCCATCAGCTTCAACCAGAGCCAGTACGCCAGATTCACCCATAATATCGTCATAAACATCTACTCCGGTACCCAGGACAACTGAATTTCCGGCTGCTAATGCTGCGGCCAGAATATTGATCGGCCAGGTTGCCGGGGCATTGGTACCGTAGAGAACAGCCTGGTCATAAGCTTTGCCAAAGGCCTCCGTCATTCTGGGTTTTACCTCTCCCCAGATATCATAATCGGCATCATCAAGTACCGCCTCGGGTATAGGCACGATAACCGCAAGTTCTTCAGCAACAATAGACTTGTTCCCCCAGGCCAGTTCTGCGGTCTGTTTCAGGCCTCCGCCAGATGATCCTGCTTCACCATTCACAAAATAGGCAGTCATCAGTGCGGCCAATATCGGCAGTGTCCGCTGTCTTCTACTCATATTGGGTAGCTGGCGAGAAAGACTCATTACCGCACTATTCTGGGGGACGTTCTGGATTATTTCTTTGCTAACCTCCGTTGGGATGAGGGCTTCCGCGTCAGAACGGGAAATAATATCGTTGTATGCAAACCTCTGTAAATCGATATTGAAATATGATTTCATTTAGTCACCTATCCTTTCTCTTACCTTCCGGCCATTTTCCGGATAAAGTCGTTCATTCCACTGGTTGCGTTGTTCTTGGTCCCTCCTCCACCTGCCGGGTTGCTGCCGCTGCCAACTTTGTTATTGTCGGGTTGCCCCTTTAGATAGGGCTTGTCTTTTAGAAGAGCCTCCAGGGCTTCCTTTGCGCCTTCCACGTCACCAGAATCATTCACTTTGACCTTGCCCTTGTCCATCAAGGCCAAGGCTGCATCGGAGTCAATAATTCCTAGCTGAGCAGATATCACTTTGACCTCGGCTTTGATCAGTCTCTGATTGGCTTTTTCCTCGGCCTCCTGGGCCTTCTTGTTGGCATCTGCCAACTGCTGTTCATAGTTTTTGTTCGGGTCGGGCTCCAGGCCCAATGCTTTGAGTACCTTGGCCATTGTTTCCTGGGATGCACCAGCAAGCTTCTGTTCCAGGTCTTTGACTTTGGTTCTATGACCAGCGGCCTCATCACGGAGCTTTTTGACATAGGCTTCATCATAGGTTTTTTGGGGGTCTCCTCCGCCCTGGCCTCCACCGTCTCCGCCTTCTCCTCCAGTTCCGGCACCACCGTTACCGGCTCCGCCATCACTGTCCATCATGGGTTGTCTAAACCCCATCCACCATTTGAGCATCAAGCTCCCTCCTCCTTCTCTGGCTCCTGGCCAACGTTAAATAAATTTGGATTATCTAAGATAACCTGAAGAAAGCCGGTTGCTAAAGCATCGACCGTCTTCTCGGTGTTATCCTCCCTCAGATCGATGTAATGCTCCCTCACAATCGCATGTACTATCTCATGCGCCAACGTCTGCAGTTTTTTCATTGGCGCCCGGTCTTTCAATATTTCAATTTTCAAATCATCATAAACAACTACTCCATCGCATTCCCGTCCGTTTAACACGATTGGGCCATCGACTTCAGATATCGTATACGTAAAAATCCCTACTTTAACCTTATCTTTCATGCTGACCTCCTTATGTTTTTTTGGTATAAAAAAACACCCTGGTAAGCTAAAATACTTACCAGAGGTGTTTATATGGACAAACCTATTATTGATCCTGAGTGGACTATTGAGAATGATCGCCAATCTGTGACGGTCGGAATAAATACCCGCCTGTGGATTCTTCGCCAGGAAAACAAAACTCCCACCCTGATCCGCTTGGGGAAAGAACATTCCCGTCTATTTTGGAAACAGCGTGGCGTTGACTACATCCCTAACAAGCCAATCAAATTGATATCGGGTGACGTCTTCTGGGATGAAGAACGCCGCTGCTGGTGCTACTCCAAACGGATGATTCCTATGCGCTTTAATGACCATCAAATTATTGGTATTGCTGCAGAGGGGATACCTAAGCCGGAAAAGGGCAAAAAGAAAAGCACCTGATTTCCCAGGCGCTGGATTCTTGTGACGATCAGCTGTTTATCGCCCTTAAGTAAGCCTTTCGAACCTCATTTTTTTGGTCGGTTGTTAGTTTGTAATCATATTGCTCCAGTTCCTCAGGTTTAAACGCATCAATATCCATAATCTCAAAGGCAACAACTTTTTCAGTTCCCTTATCTAGCATTTGCATGTCGGCAAAGACTTCATCCGGGCCGTCCTCTCCCACTCCAACGCATTGTTCATAATCTTCAAAGACAATGAGTAGCGACCGGCCTGTTTTATCAATATTCACTAATCCTTTTTGGACCATAATAAATCACTCTTTCGGATTTTGCTTCTCGGGTATAAAGCTTTAACGAAGTTTACCGGATGCTGGGGCTGTAATCTTAGCACCATCACGACATATTTGCCTGCTGAATATTCTTGTATAGGCTTATCAAGTTCATCGTTAAAAGCAATAACCCTAACAGTATCATTACGCTTATTGCGTTGGACAAATGCAGCATTTCTCATAATATCATTAACAATATCCGGAATATCGCCGCTAAGTTCAGGATGTCCTACAGAAATATGTTCCTGTGTATCCTGACTAAGGGTTAATGCTGCATCCTTTATCCCATATGCTTCTTTAAGTACATTATACACTTCTGGCTGCATTGTGCTAATCTCTTTGAATTGCCTTTTTACTGCTTGATCAAATGAACTGTTCTCCTGCCCATTTGTCTCTCCATCGTTTTGCCCGTTCTCTAAATCGATATACAACCCATATGCATGCTTACAATTATGGGTTATAATAGAATTACAAGCATACCAACCATCTGTAGTTTGGAGGTTGTAAACATGCCCCGAAAAACTCCTCAACTGAACGCCAATGATCTCATCAGGCGTTATACTGCCGGAGAGTCCCTCTATCAACTCGCTACCGCTTTGCATGTCGGTAAAGCTTCTATTAAAACCATCTTGGAGCAAAACGGAATTGAGATTAGGAATCTCCAAGAAGCTCGCATCAATCGCAGGATACCACTCGACAACTCCGACATCCACCGACGATACTCGGCAGGGGAAACCAAGAAGGCTATCGCTAAAAGTCTTGGCGTGAATCAAGCCACGATTCAACGCCGTCTTAAAGATTTTGGTATTGATACCGCTCCGGATAGGTCTGTTGCAATGAGCACGCGTCTTTCCAGAATGACCGCCGAAGAACGGCAAGCGTTGACTGAAGCTGCTCATGACGCTGTTCGCGGCACAAAACAGCCTCTTGAATATAAGATACACCATGCTCAATGCATCCAGGCCCGCGGCAAATTTGGCAGTGCTGCTGAACAAATCCTTACTGGTTGGCTTATGGAAAGAGGCATTAATGTTATTCCCCAACAAGCCATCGGCATATATAACGCAGACATCGGAGCCTTTCCCATCGCCGTGGAAGTCTTCGGGGGAAACTGGCACGCTAATGGCAGACATGCCCTTAGACTGCCCGAAAGAACGCACCACATCCTCAATTCTGGATGGAATTTGGTCTTTGTGTGGGTCAGTGCCTTGTATCATCCCCTGCTCCCCCAATTGACGGATGACATAGTCGCCTTCTACGAGTTGTCCCGCCGCGACCCATCCTTTAGGGGTCAATATCGGGTGGTTTGGGGTGACGGGCAATTCTATTCCGCTGGCAGTGTGCAAGATGATGAGTTCACCATCATACCATCTGGAAAAAACCGCCAATGGCGGAGGCCCACTGACTAAAACGCCAGCTGGAAAACACCGGGGATGGAAGAGCCCGGCATCCTTAGCCTCTTGCAGCGTCGGATAGCCTTCCGTCTTGCCCGACAAGGATAATATTTTCCCCTCCCACGGTCGACACTTTTCGCATGCCCCTATATGAGTGCTGACCTTCACCAGATCGTGCCCGTGTTCTAAAAGTCGGTTAGCAGTACCCTGTAGATGGGCCTCCATAGTCGTAGTTCTAGCCACCGTTTCTGCATATGTCCGCATGTTCCATTGTCTGCCCTTACGGTCCTTAAACCCTGTTATCCCCTGTTCGGCCAACTGCTCTCGGAAGTTTTTCGCCACCTGCTGCCAGCTTTTATAACCAACCACCGAACCCTTAATATTTTCCAAAGCCAGGGTTCGGTAGATATCATCGACCCGGCGGCCTATGGTCGTAGCCACATCATCAAACCGATTATAGGCGGTCTCGGCCAGCACCTGGGCAGCCTGTTGGTGGATGGCTGCAAAACCAACCTTGACCTCAGTGCCCATGGCTTTCATCTGAACATCAGCAGCCTTGGCGCCTTCCGTGTAAACCCGGGGAATAGCTTCTTCGCACCAAGTACGAGATCCCTCCCGCAAGTCCTTCAGGATAGCCTGAACATTGGTTTTCATAGCGTTTAGATATTCAGTCTTGTTTTCCCTGAGCAGAGCTTGGTTAATATCATTCAGGATCTCGCGCTCAGCGTCAGTATAAAATTGTATCAACCGCCGAGCTTCGTCCTCACTGAAACGTATGAGCTTTTCATCGGGAGACTTTGCCATCAGACCTCACCGCCCTGATCGCTCCCCTGCAGTGTTACGCGGGGCTTGTTAGTGACCTCCGGTACGCCCGAGCCCTGTTCTTCCTTAATTCTGTCTATCTCGTTCTGAAGTGCGTCCCCCTCCAGCCCGTCCAAGCGCCGCAAGCTGCTTTCCAGGCTGGTTAGCCCGGCACCTTTTCTCTGTACCTCAATCTGTGTCTGCTCGGTATCATCCTGAGGTAAACCGTCGAACCAATCGATATGGATGTTCTCCAGTCTAACTGCCCCCCCGGCTCCCTGGGCTACTTCAAGAGCAGCGGCCAGCTGTAAAACCTTCTTCAAGGCCGGGTCAAACTCCATCCGAATACGGCCAACCTTGGCAAGCGGTGCCATCATCAACCGACGAAGCGCGCTACCCGATTCCGCCAGGCCGGACTTGAGTTGTCCAAATGCAGCCGGCGAAGTCTCAGAAAGAAAATAAAGCTGCTCCATCAGCAGATCTATCTCACGAAATGCCGCCTCAAGCTGACCGTCCCATACAACATACCCCGGGGGGTTGTCCTCAGATGTCAGTGGAAAGTATTTGCCACCGGCTCTAAATGTTGCTTGACCGGTTAAAGGGTCCACTTCCAGAGCACTATCCGGGCCGTACATATTGGGGTCAGAATGCTTGTCCAGTATTCTGCTTATCTGGGCAACCCTAATCTCAAGCTCCTGGATGATACCGTCAAGGTCAGAGTAATCATCTATCCCGGTAGCCCGGTCGGTCGTAATAAGATTACTGATCTGTACTACCAAGAAATCATCAACGCCAGTCTCCTGTACATTTTCTTCTTCCGCTAACTCGCCTATCTTCTGACCCTGGTTGATTAGCCTGTACACCCGGGTTGTAATCTTCCCCTTCTCATGAATCTCAGCCTTAAGAAACTGTTGCTTACGGTTCCCGGCACCCAGGAGCAACGGAGAAACTTCATCATAGATCCAGGCCAGGACGTGGGCGGTAATGTCCTTTATATTGTCCTTTGCTACAACCGGGAACCAAACCAGCGGTGTTTGCCCCTCTATAATGGCACGGCCATCGTAACGCACCTTGATCAGGCCATCACCAAAACGACTGACGTCCAGAGCGACTTCATAGGCCCGTTTAACGAGTCGATTATTGTTAATAAGATTGTCTGCCTCCGCCTGTTCCGCAGTGCCTTTATCGCCCACTGATATCCTCGGCGGTTCTCCAAGCAGCAGGTTGCCCCATAAGGTAGACAGACGTTTATGCCAATTGAGGATCAACTCCAGAGTTGCCCTCTTATCCTCGCGCAGAAGCCGTATCCAGTCCCTGTAAACCAGTTCATGTTTGCCTTCGAAAAGGTTCCGGTTTGCCTGGTATGTTTTTAATCTTTCCAGTTCGCTTTCCGGTGGCCACGGCTGACCCGGATTCAACCAGTCTAAATTTGTTAACACATTAATCACCATCCTGCTGGTTTGCCGACTGTTACTCCAACGGTGCGGCTAAATATGGTATGAAGGATATACCTTAAGGCATCGAGTGCGTGATCGTTTGCCTTTATTGGTTTATCTTCGCCCTTCTCCTGGGCTTTCGGGTTCCACACATAATTCGTTATTTCCTTGAGCAAGTTCGGACACTTCTTTCCGTAAATAAAGAGCCGTTGCTCTCCGAAGAAGGAGGCAACGGTTCTTATTCCGTTTATTACGCTGTTGTCGGCTTTTCTTAATCCAGCCACTCCATCTTTCCGCAGTTGCAGGATGAAACTGGCTGCGCTCGGGTCAATGCAAATCGCCTTCGGGTACCGGCCTTTAATAAACTCCTTTAGATCCCGGCTGTATTCGATGTCGGTCTTTTGCCGGCCTTTCTTGGAACTATCCCAGTAATACTCATCGATAACATACAAGTTCTTGCCGGACTGACCGATAATCAAAATCACGGTTGGATTACCGGTCCCGTAGTCCACGCCCGCATAATAAGCATCGAACTTAGCCGGCAACTGGTCAACCACATGGATTGATTCATCGAACATATCATAGATGACGCCCTCGGCCAGCACCCAGAGACCCAGGATCATGCGCTTAAACCAGAGGCCGGTAAACCGCTTATAGCGTTCTTTTGTCTTAGGCGATAAGCTCAAGTTATCATCCAGGGTAAAATGAAGGCGCAAAACCTTCATTTCCTTGGCTTTATCTATGTATTCCGTTTTAATGTAGTGGAACGGTCCTTCCGGATTGCAGTTCATCCAGACCTTTGACCCTTCCACTGAGCAGCGGCCTATCATCTGCTTGATAAAGGACTCCGGGAAAAGAGCAGCTTCGTCTGCATAAGCGCCAGCTGCAGTTAACCCCTGAAGGACATCCTGGGACGCCTCGTTATTGGCACCAAACAGGTAATAAGTATTGCTGCCTATTTCAACTCGGGTATCGGAGCCTGATCTGATATACCGGTAAAGAATTCCTTTGGCATTCAGGATCTGAAACATGGGCTTCAGGACGTTGCGCTTCAGGGCTCCCATGCTCCGGCCAGCCAGAATAAAGTTCTCGTTTTGGAATGTTGCCAGTGACCAGGTTAAAAAGCCATCAATCATTGCAATGGTTTTCCCTGCCCTAATAGACCCGTCGCATATAATCATGTCGTAGTCTTTATACGGGCTGGGGTCCATCCACCATGTTAAAACCTTCTTTTGTTTCATGGAGAACGGCTGAAACTTAAAAACTGCAGCAGTTTGTGCCTTGGCCATTATTCATCAGCCTCTCCTTCATCGCCCTCCTTGTCTCCAGCTTCTTCATCTGCCCAGACTTCCTTAGCAGTAGGTTTAAGCGCGTCAACGTAACTGGTCATATCTGCTTCGGGCGTTGGGTTCTTAATCTTATCCAGTTCGGCCTTCAGCTTATCGATCCGGAGTTTTTGTTCTTCAGTATCCAGGTCTTTCAGTAATAGCTCTTCATATCTAGCGATCAACCTTTCCAGGGTTTGTATGGCTCGGCTTTGGGCCTGAAGGAAGTTGGCATGTTTGTCCCAGGCATGCTGCACTTCCCATTTTTCGCCTATGATTTTACCCTTCTGATATCCGACTTTCTCAATTGTTTTATCTTGCTGGTCCCGCACCCACATCAGCTTCTGCGCCCGGGCAATGGCCGTGTATTGAATGACTATGTTTTCCCATAGCATATCCAGTGGGCTCTTAATCTGAATCTCCTTAACAATGGCCAGGGTTTCTTCGTCATCAGGGAATATTCGCGAAAAAAAACCATGCTTCTCAGCATGATGATTTCCTGGAGGGGCACCATGGCCACCCTTATTTCCTAAAGCGTTTTTGCTGCCGAATGGGGCGCCACGTTTTTTGGTTGTTTCTCTTTTTATGTTTTGGGTGCACCCTTTTTCTGGTTTAGGTGCACCCTTTTTTCTTGCCCATTTGAATCTCTTTTGCCATGACTTAACTGTGTTTATGCTCACGCCATGCTTTTCGGCGATGTCCTTATACTTCATTCCGGCCTCGTAATCTCGCTGGGCCTCAATATGATCTTTTGCTGCCATTTACACGGCTCACCACCTCCCGGATGGACTATTTTAATTAAAATGAATAATATTAAGCTAATCTGTAAACAATAAATTCAGCAAATTAATAAGGGGGGCTTACATTGAAATGGGTCCTGCTGTCTTTTATAGCAGGGCTGATAATTCTAAATTTGTTGGACAGAATTATATTGATAATTCTGATCCTTAAATATAAATAGAATTATTGTCCCTGGGGGCGGTTTCGCTCCTAGAGACAATAAAAATATAATATAAAGATGAAGTAAATTTGGCCTATAAAATCGCATCAAAAAATCCCCCGAAGGGGCTTATGAGTGCGTTAATCAAATCTGTTTTTATATCTCCCGGTACCACTCCAATAATTTGATCGCTAAATAATGTAAACAAATTAGTTCTTAGAATTCGTTGCCCGGAGTAATTATAAATTTCCACATCGCTAAGTTCGATAGATTCCGCATCATGGTTAGGATTGCCGTTATTTTCATTGGCAAAAGAACAAACCCGCCGCTTATGTGTAGCGACGGGTAGCTATTTTGATTTTAGCATCTTTTACCAGGTTGTCAAGATAATAAATGTCTCTGGCTAAGTACCTGGGGCATAGCCCTCTGCTTCTTATGTTTCCTCCCACCACTGGACTTTGCTCCCTTCTTACCTCGGCGAATATCGGCTAAATAAGCTAATCCCAACCCATAATAGCCTCGGGGCTCCGCCTCCTCTTCTTCATCACTCTGATCTTCAGGTGGCCAAAATTCACTATCACAGCCAGAGCAGCGGTAATAACCAGGGGCTACATACTTCATGGGCCGGCCGCATCCTGGGCAGGTCATTTTGCTATCTTTCGGCCAGAACTGACCCTTACACTGGGGACACTGGTAGAAGTTATCCTCATTGTTGAACTGCATTTGTTGTTTACACGTCGGGCAAATCACTCCCAAAGTTACTGCCTCTGAATTTTGAGCCACCTCTCACCCCTCCTAATCTTTTCCCCCGCCTTAGTTCGTTTAATAGTTGAACTGCGCACTAAGCAACTACGCCCTGTGCCCAATTAGCAAAACATTTAATTTCCATTGAAACATCATTTTTCCCTAAATGAGATTCCTGATAGTGCTTCATTCCCTTTACTGTTTGAAAAGACAAAATACCCACCCGACTGATAAAATTAACTTTGCGTTCAGTTCCTTCGCCATTAAAATAGGTTTTACCCACCATTATTTCGGATTGTTTCAAGCCTCTCACTCCTTCCCCGCAGCGGGATTTTTATTGAAATGCGCACTATCGCATTGCAGCATAGCGCTCTGCACGTTCCTTGGCATCCAGCTTTTCAAAAGCATTGCGGGTGTCTTTGACAACCCCGTTCAGTTCGTCAAGTTCCTCCTGTAATTCTTTAATCGTTCCCTTCCACATATCGCGGATTTCTCTTAGGTTTTTTCGGTGCCGCTCAATGAGAGACAACTGTCTTTTGCGGTCTTCTCGACCATCAAAAAACTCAAGGCCCTCTTTGTACTCTTCTTCCGTGAGTTCGGCGTAGCCATATAAATCCTGCAATTCGCGGGTATCATCGCACCCTTTGTATTTTTCATCCCGGATTTTTTCGGTCCGTGCCTGTTCAGCAGCAAGAGCCGCCTTGGCATACTTTTTAAAAATTTTATCAATATCCGCGACCATCATTTTTGCAAGTTCTATTTCTTGCTCAATTTCAGATATTGTGCTCATTTATATCCTCCTTCACTGTCCGCAGTCGCTTGGGGCCAGGCAACATACTTCCCAGATGGTCTTTTGTTCTGTCGGATATTTATCTGGCATCACCCTTGGCCTGCTCGGTACGTCCCAACCTTTAGGCTTATACTCGGTTTGACCTATTACTTTCCACCCTGCAGCCTTTAAACTGGTTCCTGGTTCGGATTTCAAGGTATAAGTTATAAGCCGCTTATATCCTAAGTTCCTGGCTACCCTCCACGCAGCTGCGTAAAGTTTGCTGCAGGCGTTTGGATAACCCTCTAATACGCATACTCTCAATACCTCAAGGGTTAAGCCATCGTCTTTATATCTGGAAATCGGCCTACCCACAACGGCTACGCCTATAACCGTCTCACCATCGTTTAGCCCAATACTGTATTTATGACCTACAGGGGCTATATTGTGCCGGTGGTATCTATTTACAAAGTCTTTTGCCTCCTGCAGTGTTATTGGTTGTAATTCCAGCACTCAAAATACCCCCCTCCTTACGTCGCATAATCAAAACCTACTGGCGCTATGTCTATAAAGCGTTCACCTGCTATTTCACCTGCATTGGCATTAATCCACGAATCATCTTTGCCGAGTTTGTTTAATACCGCCCTGGTTTCATCATCAACCGGAACATGAACGTAATAACAGGTTTCTCCGTCAGCATCATGGTCAATAACCTTGGCGCTTAGGGTGTTTATTAGATCAACCTTTTCCTGCTTATTCACTAATAACTTCCTCCTTCCCCGCCCCAGCGAGGGGCAGGATATATTTGAACTGTTCACTAAGCCCTATTACATATAGGGCAATTTTTCTTTTTGATCTTTTGAAACGTGCATTGTTCTATAACATCAGATGGATCTATGCAGCATCCAATTGGCGAATTGGTATAATTGCCAATAATTAGGTAATGTGGTTTAGGCAGCGTTATCTTAATTACAATCATTGGAATAGGACAGATATAAACGGTTCTATTGGGCTTATCGATATAAGCACCTACCCAAAGGTCGTACCATTTGAGCTGTAGCTTAATATTCAAACCTCTCACCCCTTCCCCGCCAGGCGGGATTCATCTAAATAACAACTTCCGTCTCTGTCGTGGATTCCCACCAAACAATAACTGTTCTTTAATCTGAATTCTCTTTTGTAAGGGTGTTTGTCATTAACTATCCTCATAAATACATCCAGAGGACCTATTGCCTTGTAAAATTCATCTTTGGTCACTTTTTTCATTTGTAATCTCCTTCCTCGGCGGGATTTTATTGCTCCATGTATCTATCTGGAAGTGATTCATATTTTTCTTTGTCTGTATCGATATAACATCGCTTACATTTCGTACAAGCACATTTATCATCCGATGGCTCATTATGTTTACATCCTTCACAAACGCAATATCTATACACTTTATTTCCTCCCCTTACTGCGCATAATTAACAGACTGTTCACTACCACGCTTCCGGTAAATCCGCGTTCAATATATCCTTGACTAGCCCTATAGTCGCCCTGGCCGGTGCATTATGGCGGTATGCTACACATATCAACTCCTCGATAAGGCTCAGTCTGAAGCTATCCGGGTTAAACTCCGGCGGCTGCACCAATGGAAAGTATGGGATCGGCTCATCGTCCTCAGGCCCAAAACCGTCCTCGCGTGGCATTTCCTGACCTATGGGCATAACCATGGGCGGTGTTGGATTAAATGCCTGTTCGTCAGAAGGTGTTCCCGTGCGAAGCTCAACACCCGCGCATTGTGGGCAAAGCCATCCATCGTGGTAGAATCTTTTCTCTCCCAGCACGGCTCCGCAATGGCGACATACTTTTTTCCAAATCGACGGGTCGGGCGTTGGATCCATTACCCCACCTGGCGCATACCGGGAGTCTGGTTTACGGCTTTCATCCTGGGTTTTCGGTTCTGGTTGCGATATACTTGATGTTGCAGACTCCTCTTCCCCCTGATCCGGCTCCTCGCTGCCAAACGTGTCCGGTTCGGGGGTCGGGGTCTGCAATATCGGCACGCCCTCGGCGGTGATTATGTTTTGCTCAACCAGCCACCGTTTTATCGTTGCCCAGCCAGCTCCGAATTCCTTCATGAGCGGGTCAGTTTTGCCACTATGTTTTTCGAATGCCTCTAATAGTTCCGCTCTGGGTGGTGCTTCTCTCTTTGTAGGTGCCACTTCACATTCCTCCCCCTTTAATTTTGTTATCTTAACCTTGGCCAATATTAGGTCGTTGATTAGGATGCTGTCCGGGTACAGTTTTCCTTTGATAGCTATATGCTTACCTGTAACCTGGATAACCTTCCCCATTCTGATCTTTGGCGGCGCTTGTACTCCGCCGGTTGTATGACTATTCACTTCATACTCAATTTCGTCCCCCGGCCTGATCTCGGCCAAATCTATTACCATAGTTCCCCTCACTTCCTCCCGAAATATACTAACGCCAGCACCCCGCACATCAGGCCAGTCGGGTCGAGGTTTGTATAATAAGCAACTGCGCTGCCGACAAATGCCGCTGCGGAAAATATAAACAAATGCTTAATCCCTGTCGGCATAATCCTCACGCCTCCTTTTTGCTACTCCCGTACCACTGCAAGTGCTTACAAAGTCCATCCGGGTTCTTCTGCTTCTCTGGATCCGTGCAGCCCTTTTCGTTCAGTGCCCGCTTCGACAGGTCAATCCCCCTTAACCAACAGTAGGCCACCGGCGGCGGTATTTTAGGCTGAATTATCCCGGCATTTGCAACACCTCCTTGCTGGTTTTTAAGTCCGTTTTGTCATCCCTACCCCCCCCCTGCTTTTCTAAGCAGACGCACCCAGTACAAGAAGAACTCCCACATTCCCTGCAAAAAGTACCATCAGGATGCCACCCTAAACCTTCACTGTGTACGCCTCCGAGTTCGTCGGTATAAATTTCTCTGCCATCATCATCTTTACCCGTCATAACTAGCTCTCCTTTTAAGCCACCCGGCACTTATCGATGCGGACCTTAAGTGTTTGCATTAATCGCTCCTGAGTATTCCCGTTGTATTGTAAAACTTCTAAAATGTCCTCGTCGCGTCCACCTTCCACTATCAATCGATGCACAATAACCTTTTTCGTTTGCCCCTGCCTATCTAATCTCTCAATCGCCTGTAGATACAATTCCAGGCTCCAGGTTAAGCCAAACCAAACTATGTGATTGCCGCCATCTTGGAGATTTAAGCCGTAGGCGCTGCTGGCGGGATGCGTAAGTAATACATCCACATTGCCTGCGTTCCACTCATCTTCATCCGCTACCGTTTTTAACTCCCGCACCTTCAAGCCTGTACCTGCCAGGGCGGCTTTAAGCCTCGGTACATCATGCCGAAAACCATAGAATACTAACGCCGGTTTCCCGTTTAAGCTCTCTATTAGCTCCATAAAAGCTTCGACCTTACAGTTATGGATTTCATGTACTCCTCTATTCTCGTCATAGATAGCCCCATTACAAAGCTGTTGAAGTTTATTAGATAAGGCTGCGGCACTCGGTGCAGCGATAATGGTTCCAGGGTCTACCTCTAAAAGCATTTTCCGTTCCATTTCCTGATAAGCCTTTTGGGCTTTAGTATCCAAAATTACTGAAATATCGTTGTATGTGACGCCCGGTAATTCTAAGTAGTCCTCTTTTTTCAAAACCACGCATATATCACTAATTAAAGCCATAATCGCTTCTTCTGCGCCGGGTTTCGGGGTATAACTAAAACCGTCATAACCGCGTTCAAAATATCTCTCCCGATATCCGCTAAACGTTTTTCCTAAACGTTTACCACCGTCAAGGAGATATATCTGTGCCCATAAGTCCAATAGGCCTTTAGGCGAAGGCGTTCCTGTTAATTCAATAATTCGTTTTTCCCAAGGTTTTATCCAAGTAAGTGCTTTAAATCGCTTTGCCGAAGGATTTTTAAAGCTTGTAGCTTCATCAAGAACTAATTCATGAAACGGCCAAGCGTTGCGATAATAATCAACAATCCAACAAACGTTTTCCCGGTTGATTATATATAAATCTCCTGGGGTATTAAGGGCTCTAATTCTTCGCTTTTCGCTTCCCAACACCTGGATTATTCGTAAATTCTTTAAATGCTCCCATTTTTGCTGTTCTTTATTCCAAGATGATTCAGCTACTTTTTTGGGCGCTACTACCAATGTTTTACCAACTAAAAACCGATTATATTTTAAGTCGTTTAATGCTGATGCCGTAATAGACGTTTTTCCTAACCCTGGATCAAGCCATAATGCTAAAGCATTATCGGTAATCGCGCGCTGTATACAATATCTTTGGTAAGCGTGTGGTTCGTATTTCACTATTTCACTCCCATGCACTGAAAAATAAAATCGTCAACAGCGCTTTTACTGTCCAGAATTAAAACCTGAAATCCCATTTCCCTAATTCGCCGTTGCTGCAGCTCTTGTAAGGGCGTGAATTTCTTCCCCGGGGCTTTTAACTCAACGAATGCAATCATTCCACCGGGAAACATTACTATCCGATCTGGCACCCCTGAATTGCCTGGTGAAACGAATTTATATGCCCTGCCGTTAAATTCTTTAGCTCTATTCCGGAGATATTCTTCGATGGTTTTTTCCCTCACGCGGCTCCGCCTTCTTTCGGCATAAACCAATACTGTATGCCGTTTCTGTCTTCGGAAATGATACCAAGCTCTTTTCTTGCGTCCTTCATAGCTCTTTTATTCAACCCTTGGTCACGTCCAATTATCAAAAGGGTTTTAACATTTACACCGTTTGCGGCTTCAGGAGATTGTAATAAATTTTTAAGTAATACCCTTGCAATATTGGTTTTATCTTCTTGCGTGAGAAAAGGTCCTGAACTCATTGCCGCTCATCATCCCTCTCTTAAAAATTTTGGCCTGTTACATTCTCGGGATTTTTCCTTATGTGCTTCTGTATTAGGTATATTAGGGTATATCTATATCCCCTATTTCCTTTATTTTTATTATCTCTATAGAAAGAATGTAACAAATGTAACAGTAGGTCTTTATCCCGCTACGCACCGGACTTTGAAGTCGTTACATTGAATGTATCAAATGTAACGAATGTATCAATTTTTGTTACATTCTCTGTTACATTCTCGGAGAATGTAACAGGAGTTTGTAACAAATGTAATAGCCTTGAATAACCTCTTTGTAAACCGTAAGCTTTCCCGAATTGTCGGCCATTGCGGTCCTTCTTCCAGCCTTTCAGGTTATCCAGTATGTTATTGATTTCTACGGCGTCTGATCTACGCATCATACTGATATCTTTGTAAAAACACTCGCACCAGACTTCTGCAGCACATATTCTATCCCGTAAAACAGTATCGGATTTTGTTTTCTCAAACTCACCAGACCAGTACATACGTCGTTCATTTACAGACCGGCTGGCCCAATTCGCAGGTATTTCCCTGTCCACGAACTCGCGTATGATGCCCTCTTTCGCATTGCTCTCCCTGTGCGCTTCCTGTTCCTGTAAGGAAATTGCTTCCGCTTCTCCTGTAAGATATAAAGGCTCTCCCAGTTGCCAGTATACAAAGGCTTCTGCCCATATTTGATTAACCTCGCCTTCTAATTGAGTAAAAATGTTTTTTGTAGGCGGCTGCAGGCCAACGTCCACCGGCCAGAATCTTCTATTGCCCGTACGGTCCCTAAGGAATTCACTGTCATTGGTGGTTCCGAAGAACACGCAGCGGCGCGGGTAAAGATTAGTATGTCGTCCATACGGCTCTCTGAAAATGTCCTCCGTACGGCTTAAGAACTGCTTCACGGCATTTGTTTCTGACCGGGACATGCCGCTAAGCTCACCCAGCTCATTAATCCATACGCCCTGGATCATTTCCGCAGCTTCCTTGCCCTCAAACGTCTGCAGGCTATCGGAGTACCAACGACGGCCTAACAGACGTAACAGGGTGCTTTTGCCTATCCCCTGCGGTCCGGCTAATATTGGCATGTAGTCATATTTAACCCCTGGGGTCATAGCGCGGGCCACGGCTGCGGCCAGGCTCTTGCGTATTACTGCCCGGGAATAAACATTATCTTCAGCCCCCAGGTAGTCTATAAGCAGAGTGTCCAGGCGTTTAACACCGTCCCAGTGTAAGCCAGTCAGGTATTCCTGAACATCGTTAAATTTATTTTTATGGGAACAGAGGGTCATGGCGGCGTACATGCGCTTATCGGCTATCTGGATGCCGTAGACGTGCTCCAGGTGGTGAAGCATACCGGCGTCGTCCGGATCACCCCATACCCGTCTTTCCGTCCTGCTGTCCCACGGCAGCGCACCCAGGGCCAGGCCCCTGTTGGCGAACTCGTCAAAGGCCAGCTTACCTTTAAGCAGAGGATCGTTCTCCAGGATCACCAGGACGTTGTTAATAGTTTTGGTAGGAACGCCTGTAGTAGAACTGACCTGCAGTTTGCTTATCCAGTTTGCAGTATAAGTCGGGTCGGTGTTAAATTCCTGCGTGGCCTTCTCATAACGCTCCTGGTTGAGCAGCGCGGCGATGTAGGTATCTGATACTACAAATTCACACATAGCTAGGTAGGACGGTAGCTTATTTGTTGGAGTATCCGGCTTGGCATCGTCGTCTTTATCGCTGAATTTATGAAGCCGGATAAGATCAAAAGCGTTAACCAGTTTGCCGCCTGCCGGGTCCGTTGCGTGGTGGCTGTAAAGGAATTGCCCGTTATCATAAATCACTGCGCCGCCTACTGTGCTACCTTTGGTATAGGTAAACCGCCCCGGGTCGTTTTCACAAGGCTCGTATATCCCAGGGAGGAAAGTGTCCATAGCCTGGTAGATATCGTACGTCTTGCAAAACGCTCCCACGATACCGGACTTGGCCGTAGGATCGCCTTGTTTGTCCGCCAACCTTTGATTGTTTTGGGCTCCAGGCACTTCCGGCCACTCTGCCACGTTGCGCCAGTTCGTATACATACCCAGGATGCCGTCAGTGTCCAGGAAAGCTTTGTCCCCGTACTGATACACATATTGGCTGTCAGCGCTGCAGCTGGGCCAGTACATAAGTCGGTGCGTCTCGAAGGTCGTAGGGTCGCATAGCTCAATGCCTATAATGCTGGCCAGTTTACGAGATAAAGGTTGATATTCGTCCGCTGTGGCTGTCCTATTCAACGGTACCAGGATACGTAAGCGCGGCCTGGCCTCTTCATGCTTCCGAGTGGAGTACACGGCGTAGGCGCAGCCCAGGCTTTCTATCCGGCGTAAAATGTTTTGCGTGTCGCCCGGCTGAATGTTGTCTAAGTCCAGAGTGATAACGTCCCTGCCGGTAACGTTGCTTACCTTACGCCGGTTATTAAGCAGTGTGCCTGCTACAAAGCCCCCCACGTCCTTTAGATCGTCCTGTTTGGACTTCGGAAAGCGCAGGTATTCGGCTAATGTCTCCGTCCCTCTGGCCGGGGTCTTAAGACGATCTACCAGCTCCGACCAATAAAGGGTCTGAGTAGGCCAACGCGTGGCCTTACGGCTATTTCCGTATGAGATCGATATCTGTCGGTCATTATTTATGAGCACGGAGCATAACTCCTTTAACTGTTTATAGCAGCTTTTTTCTTTCTGCTGCGTTTGCTTTTACGTTTTTGTTCATTAATTTTGTTGTATAAATCAGCAATTATAATACCTGTCCTGGTCAATTCGGCGTCGTTCTGAATTAAATGCTGTTGATTTAACCTGGCCAGTTGCGCACGGGAAACTGGAATTAAATTATCTAAATCAAAATTACGGTGATTTCCATCCCCGAATATAATCACATGCCCTTTGGGTACCGGGCCATTGACAGTCTCCCAGATTAATATGTGCTTGGCTTTCCAGTTCTTGTTCAATTTGCCGTCCGCAATTTTTAACTCTGTATACCCATCCTTGCTTATTCTTTCGGTCCCGATCGGCACCCAGTTGTGTGACTTATTGCCCTTCTTAAACTGGGTGGCTTTGCATCCTTCATAGGTAATCCCCTTTTTACCTTTGTTAAAAGGGACATTGCCTTTGGGGAAATAGCCGGTAATTCCGCTGTTTAGCTTATGCCGGCTGTACCATGCTTTCATCTGTGAATGCGTGTAATTTGTCCCGAACGTCTCATTTAGTTTTGTTGCCATTTCCTTTGGGCCGACTCCGGCATAATTTTCTTTGATGAAGTTTTTAATTTTATGAGGATATATCCAGGACGGTCTTCCAACCGTAATACCGCGGCGCCCGCTTTTTAATTTATGGTTCGCTTTATAGCACTTCATTTTGTCCTCGGTAAAGTCTGTACCGAACCTATCATTGACTAATACAGCAAGGTCTCTGTTGGTAATCCCGCGAACATTCTCAGCTATAAACCTTTTCACTTCTTCGGAATATTTTTTCACTGGCTATCCCTACTCCCCACAAAAGGCTGCGCGTAACATCGGGGGCATTTTTTTATCGTCGTTATTTCCGTCGCCGTACTCATACATAAGAGACTTTGCTTTTAATACCAATGATCCGTTTGAAATAATTTGAGTTGCAATATCTGAAATAGCTTTTGCCCTGTTAATCTCCGCAGTAAGCTTTTCGCCGGTCAAATCTTCCTCCCCCAAGCGTTCAAGCTGTGCGAATAAATGGTTATTTAAGTCACCTAAAGTGTTTTGCATATACTCGCCTACTTTCTTTAAGAGGTCTTTGCATCTGGTATATCTCGCCAACCTACTCCAATGTAATCAAGAACCTCTCCCCAGCCATACTTTCTACCGGTTTTCTCGTTGGTAACGCAAGCATACATCCAGAAGTTCCATTCTTTTGGATTATCCTGCCGTAATCTATCAAATCGGTGAGGTCTTTTTTCAATGTGGATACCAAAACCGCACATCGTACAGCCTGTCCTCTGTGCTCTCGTAGTTCTTAAGGCACCGTTAGGATCCCGAACAATTTTTCCGTATATCTCAGGAACTGGTACTTTTAGATCCAGGGCCAATTGTAAAATATCCTGACGATTGAAGATTGCAAAGGGACACGATCTAATTACGGTTTTTCCATAATAGTTACGATGCTTTTATCTTCGAGGCTTGATACCGACACCCCGGGAATGTTTTTACTAATGAATTTTCTTAAGAAAATTAATAGGGTTATACTGTCTAATCCACCTACGCTACAGAACACGTCCCCCCCATGTGATTATAGAATTCTCGGGCTTTTATCTCAGCGTGCCGCACCTTGGCTTCATAAGGCAAACTTTGCTTTTGCCTAAATTCATAAGGTTCCGTTTTTAACAACTCCTTTCTTGAATCGGTCTTTATCTATTAGCTTTGAAAAAAGCTTGGGCAAAGCCCGGTGGCGTAATTGCTCTTAAAGCAGCTCTGTTTAAACCTAATCCCCGGTATTCTTCTGGTACTATTGGTGCAGAATAGGCCCTGCCATTTGAGCGGCCATTAGGAAATTTTTTGATTAAATCATCTGGTTTATTGAGTACTGTTTTGATGGGTTCTTTAAAATAGCCCCATATATCCGTAGGCTTTATCCCTTCATCTCCGAATTGCCATTGTTCAAACGTATAATGTGGTATACCTAAAAACTGCCTTAGGAAGCCTTTCGGATTTTCTAACGCCCAAAACTTTAACCCCCCCCCCCCGCAATCTACAGCACCATATTATGTTTAAACAGGCCTTAACGATTTCCGTGGCTGTTGTAAAATCTCTCGCGGCGGCCCCTTTAGCTAAAGAGAATTCCGTACAGGGCGGAGCCGCTAAAATGCCGTATACGTTATTAGGCGGAGAATAATCCCTAACGTCATAAATAGGCAGTGTTATTTTCCTTACGTCGTATCCGGCTTCTTTATATGGTTTAGACCAAGCCCCTGTGCCACCACAGAGGTCGAGAATAATCTTTTGCATTGCGCTATTCCTTCTTGTAGTAATAGGCCGTAAATCCGTCAGCCGGGGTAAGCAATCCGGGTGCCCAAGGCATAGGCTGTCCAATGATCCTGCACACGTTCATCAGTTGAGTTTGCGGGTCCAGGTGATACCACAACTTTAAGCATTCCTCATACCGATCGCAGCCTTCCGGACAATTGTCAGTATTGTAATCGCGCAAAGGATAACAGTTTTCCACTTTTATATCTTCTGGAACAAGCGGAACATCCAATACTAATTCATCATGTATGTGCATGACTGTCTGATATCCGGCAGCGGTTACCCGGGTAAGGCTCTCAGCCAGGCAGTCCCTGGCAATGGCCTGGGTCACGTTTTCAGCAAACTTGCCGCCGTAGGCATCGACGACGCCCCACTTTTTAGTGGTCTGGTTCATCCCGTAATAATGAATACTGTCATTCCCCCATTGATTGGGGGACATAAAGGGTTTTACGTAAAACAACTTCCGCCTACTAGGTAACGTAATGGTAAGAAAATCCTGCTGGTTCTCATAATCGCCTTCCCTTGCAAAAATAAGGCCTTTTATACCTACCGGTTGCCCGGTTCTCATAACTTCCAGAGCGGCGTTCTCTAAGCTGTACCACAGGTCAACTATGCGCTTATTAGCTAATCTCCATCGTTTTACGATATCCGGCATTTCTTCGGGTATAAGTTTGCGTTCTTTGTCCATGGTTTCAAGAGCGTGTACGCCGCCCTGATAGCCCAGGGCCAGTTCCGCAACTTTACCCTTTTGCCTCAGTTCGTATTCCGGATTACCTTTGGCTATCTTTTCGATCGGAACGCCGAACATCTGCGAAGCAGACGCCTCGTAGATTTTGCCGTGGGTGGCGAACACTTCGAGTCTCCATTGCTCCTGCGCCAGCCAGGCTATAATACGGGCTTCGATAGCGGAGAAGTCGGCTACCAGGAATACATGTCCCGGGGACGGTACAAAAGCGGTTCTGATAAGTTGAGAAAGGGTATCCGGTATATTGCCGTAAATAACCCTAAGGGCGTCTATCTTTTTACCCCGAGTGCATTCCCGGGCATGGGACAAAGTTTCCATATGATTGCGTGGAAGATTCTGCACCTGGACTAAGCGCCCCGCCCATCTGCCTGTCCTGTTTGCCCCGTAGAACTGCAGCAATCCCCTGATACGCCCGTCAGTGCAAACGGCTTCCTGCATAGCAACATACTTTTTAATGCTGGTCTTGGAAAGCTCCTGCCTGATTTCCAACATACGCTTGACCGTTCCCCGCTCTGTGTTTTTAATCATTGCGGATACAGTTTCTTTCCTCAGGTCGGTTATTTCCTCATCTGTTTCTTTGGTCAGCCATTCGGACAGCTGCTTAACACTTTTGGGATTATCCAGGCCTGAGAGCTTTACCGCTTCGTCTGTCAGTTCTTTGGTGATAACCTGGTCGCAATACAAAGCTCCTTCGATGAGCGCCGGGTCAACGGCTACACCATAGGCATTTATATATTGGTCTAGTTCCCATAGCTTTTGTTCTTGTTCTGGAACAGGGAAGCTTGATAACCGCCTTTCGATTTCCATCTCCGTAACTACATCTTGACCGTTATAGCTTTTGAATAATTGCCATTTTTCTGGTTCATGGCGTGGCAGTGTCCGGGTCCGGTAGCCGTTCCTGGCCGTAGGTTTGCACGGTACGCAGAAGGTTCTTATAAGGGCGTTACCTATCCCCATTTTCCTTTTATCCTCAGGCAGTCCTAATGCTACGGCTGTAGCAGCTAATCCGGCTGTGTATCCGCAGTACAAGCCATGCATCATAGTACAGCGCCATTGTTCCAAAGGCGTACGGTAGAATTTATTTAAGCAGTACCACTCAAACGGCGCATTGTAGGCGTGCTTAATTACATTGGGATCTTCTAATGCCTCTAATACATCTGGTGGTATTTGTTCACCCTGGGCCAGGTCTACAACTTGAACAAGATTATTTTCAAATCCGTATTTGGACTCCCAATCAAGCTGATAAGAATACGCGAATAATAGGATTTCAAAATCAGGACTTTGAACATATTTATATAAGCCGGCTTTTTTTAGGTCTACGGATGAAAAAGTTTCAATATCCACTGACATGTGTCTCATACAGTATTCTCCTCATTTATACCGACCTGGCCGTTAAGACCAGGCCTATATTTTAGGGCCTATAAGCCCATCACGCCGCCTACAATCGGCTTGCCGGTAATCGGGTCAATCTGTACCGGTTGCTGCGGAGCATACTGCATATTAGGCTGCATCTGCGGAGGCTGCTGGGCATAACCCGGTTGCGGAGGAGCCTGTTGGTATTGTCCGGGATATGGAACCACGTTTGAAGGATAAGCCGGCTGCTGCGGCTGTTGATAGTTTTGCTGTTGCGGCGGCATATAATTTGGTTGCTGGGGCGGCGCATATCCGCCTGCTGCAGCGCCGCCGCCAAAGGCTTCCTCAGGTGATACCCGGTTGCCTGCCAGGGGTTCACCATCAGCGCGTTTTTGGATCATGTTGAGTCCGCAGCCAACGCCCTTATTTCCGCTGTTGAAGTAAGGGAAGAAATTAATATTTACACGGGCGTACATTCCGGAATAAACGTCACTTTGATTGATAATCGGATTAAGGGCCAGGTCAAACGCACCTGGTTGCTGGGTGGATGATGCGGTAAGCACCCAATGGCCCTTGCATTCTATCGGGAAAGGTTCTCCGCTCTGGCGTACGCCGTCGCCGTCCCAAACAGGTTGTTTTACCTGAGGGGGGCGCACGCCGTTCCACTTATTGGCTACTCCAAGCTGGATAGCTGCATTGATAGCCATGTCGATTCTCTGTTTGGTTGCAATGTCCGATTTGGGGATAAGCATGGTGACACTATATTTGGGTTCTTGCCCAGGTTGATTAGCAAAGGGTTTAAATACATGCGCGTAGCTTAGTCTCACGTCTCCGGTTGTTACGTTTGTCGGATTAGTTTGATTCATTTCCGTTACCTCCATTTTCGTTTTATAACGTTTTTACTAATTTAACTTCTACTTGCGCTTCAAGCTTTGAACCTTGAGGGCCGCGAGCAATCATTTGTAAAATAGATCCATCAGTAAAAGTTATTTTCATCTCATATTGAGGATCGAAAGCAATATCGCGTATTTCCTTTCCAATGAAAATTGATAAAATTTCTTCGTTATTCATGTTGACCTCCGTTTTCGTTTTTCGTTTCATTACTGTTCACGGTTACATTGCTATTCACGGTTTCGCTATTTACGGTTTCGCTAAAAGCCTGTTCTGCGGTTATCGTTTTGATCGCTTCTCGTTTATCGTTTGCGGGTGCAAGTGCCGGTTTGCCGGGTGGCGTATTAACGTATTCCTTTAACAACTCTACGAATTTCGGTTTTCCGATAAGTTTTTCCGTGGCTGCGAGGGTAAGCGGTTTACGTTCATACAGCATCGCTTCTTCATATCCCGCGCTTAGCAGGATATTGAATGCTGCATCCTGGTTAGTAAATTGTCTTGTACTCCGTCCCTCGACGGCTTTCCAGCCGGGTATCTCAATGCCTTTTAGGCATTCGGCAAGGGCGTATTCCTCCAGGTCTGCTGCCCATTTGGCTAGATTCTTTGCCCTCTCAAGAATCTGGCCGACTTCCTCATTGGAGATAAGAGGCGGTTTCATCATATGAACCTCTTCCAGAGATAAATTGAATTCAGCACGGGCGCGGCATTGTGCTTTTGCCCGGCAGAACCGGCAATGATCTCCGGATGTAAATTCCCCCTTTCCTTCAAAGGCTATCTGTGCTATTGGCCTGATACCCTCGCCCCAGGCTATTAGGTCTTCCGCTGTTATGGTTTCCTCGGAGATAGTGTCAAGCCGGGGTTGCACGATAGCTGTTTTTATTGTGGCTATCGGGTATAGGAATGAATATGCGGTCAGGGCTCCCAACGCATACAAACGCATTTGCGGATTGTTCACTGCGGATACCGGAACCCCTTTACCGTACTTGAAGTCGATAACGTGTATGGTGTCGCCAAAGATTATGATACAATCGGCGGTTCCAAAGCCCTGAGGGGCGTAGGCGGCATAATCGATTTGCTTCTCAACAGCGATGTAGGCTCGCGTCGGGAAGCTATGCGCAATACTCAGCGCATAATCCAAATAGGCGTCGGTGTGTTTCAGCATTTCCGGCTGATATAAAGGATTCTCCTGGAGTTTTTTCAGTCGATTATTAAATGTCCTTAGGCTCATTGGTTCCGTAAAGGCTTTCCGGAATTTCAGTTCCGCTATGGCATGTGCTAATCTACCTTCGTCAGCGTATTCACTCCGGGTTTCCGGAAGAGTCTTTTCCAATCGAGCCGAAGGAGTGCAAGTTAGCCATCGATGCGCCGACGAAGCCGACAATAAAGCGTGTTTTGGTTCATTAACAGTTGCAACTTTCTGGCTCATAGTCTCGCCCCCATTGTCCGGAGCTGCGTTGCGAAAGCTCCGTAATGCTCCTTGGGAAGCTGGGTAAGAGCTTGTACACCATACTGCGCCAGTAAGGTCGTGAGCTCTGTCATGCTGTGCCCGGGAGCGTCCATGAGCTGAGTTGCAGCAACGGCCAGCTGTTCCATCGTGTAAGTTGGCGCCGTTGTGGGTACGCTGGTTTCGATTGGCGGCATTAAGTTAGGCGCCGCGGCCCCTATTACCGGCGGTATAGAAGGTGGCATTACTGATCCAGAAGTAATCTGGGTTTCATAGCCGGGATTGGCTACAGGTGTCCCAGCATAGATGGGTTGCTGCATTACCGGTGTTTCGGTGTTGGCGATTGGTTGCTGTACTGGCGGTATGGGCGTAGCGCCACCGTTTATAGCGGTAAGGGTAGGTGGCGAAGTTACTAATTGCGCATGGCCTCCATAGGCCGCAGCCAGTGCCATTATGGCGTTTGACAATTCTGGGGCTTGAATGTTAATCGTGATTTCCAACATTGTTATTCCTCCTTTTATTAGCCCTGCATATCGGGCATAAGTCCTTGGATTTCTTTCTGTTCTTTAACTGGCGTTCAAAGGTTCTGTCCGCTCCCGGCCAGGTTCTGGCTATTTCAAGAGTAATTCCGGCCTGAGTAACTACCTGTATTAGCTTGGCTCCATTACCTTTTAAGTGGCGCTCAAAGCGCTCTTTAAGATGTTCTTCTTCGCAGTATCCTATATAATGCTGCGCATGCCGATAAGGTTGATTAAAATGCAGTAGATAGACCATATATTAACGTCCAAAATGCTTTCCCAGTTGAATAATTAAAACGCTCAGACCCGAAATCGCAACAAAAATAGCTACTACCTTACCAATAGGATTCATAACCTTCTCTTGCCAGCAAAGTTGATTAACCTGGGTCTTAAGGGGAAGATATAAAACCTTCCCCTGGGCTTGTTTCTGACGGGCTTTCCAATCGGCTAAATGCTGGGCTTGTGATTCTATCATTTAGCTCACCGCTCTTTCAGAAGGAGTATTTTCGTCTTTGATAGGCTGGAATGTACCAAGATAAAGATTTTTAGGCTCCTCTTTTGCAATGACTACTGCATATTTGGCTTTTTGAGATATTCTCAGACGCAGGCCGGCATATATTCCGAAGTCTATGCCTGCTTCGATGCCCCAGCCTGCTTTGATGCCCGAGCCTGCTTCGATGCCCCAGCCTGCTTCGATGCCCGAGCCTGCTTTGATGCCCGAGCCTGCTTCGATGCCCCAGCCTGCTTCGATGCCCGAGCCTGCTTTGATGCCCGAGCCTGCTTTGATGCCCGAGCCTGCTTTGATGCCCCAGCCTGCTTCGATGCCCTCGCCTGCTTCGATGCCCTCGCCTGCTTCGATGCCCGAGCCGCAGAACAGGGCTTTTGCTATTTTAACGGCACCCTTCGCAATAATTTTTCCAGCGAAAAATAGATTGCCTTCGACCGTCAACTCATCTACCTCTAATACCGTATTGAGCGGACCGCCTGCGCGTAAAAGCCATAATGCCCAGCTGGTTTTATCCTCTTCTGCTAAAGCGTTTAAAACTTCTTGATACTCGGCTCCTTCTGGGAAATGGTGCTTAAACTTAAGTGTTGATTCAGCACAGGCGCCTTTTTCTTTTAGCCAATCCAGTGTGATTTTCATAAATCTCTTCTCCTCTCGTTACTCTTTTAGTTGCATTTGCCGCGCTTGCCCTGGTTGCCACAGTTGGTGCAGGAAGCGTCGGGTTGTTCTAGGTACATGCCTATTCGCCTCCTTCGGCAAGGGCTAGGGCCTTTTTGGCTTCACACCAGGCACATATCAGTGGCGCGCCGGTGCCGGTATCTGTGCAATGACAACCCAATTCGACAGGGTCTTCGCCATCAAGTAAGGATACAAGCGCTTTTAATGCCTCATACATGGCGGGGGCGGCTTTGTACAGCGGGGTTACGATCTCCACGGTGGTAGACACAACCCTGTGTTCCTCTAAATCTTTGCTGATATAGACATTGCCATGTGCATGATAAAGATCACCCTCAACCGTCTCCCCGCTGTCTATCCGCTTGCCATAGAACTTTATATCCATCCCTATTCCCTCCAATCTAACTGGGGCGGCGTGGCAAGAGAGCAAATATAATTTGTCTAAGCGGTAAAACCGCCACCGCCCCAAAAGTGATTAATCCCTGACTTCCAACGGCATGCCCATAGTTTCTTGAACTACGTTCACAGAACCCATTTCAACGATTACCTTGGTATGCGGATCGCCGTATTTATATAGGAAGTCCAGTATCGGCGCTACTGCCAGTTCAAGTTCTTTGAATTTATCTTCCAACTCGATTCCTCCATTTCTTTTTATATGGCCCCTGAACCGTCCAACACCAGTTAGGGGCCGGATGTTGATTACTCCTCAAACCCCGTAACCTCAGCGGTCTTATACTGGTTCCAGATCACCAGTCTCCCACTAGGCCAGTGCTCTACCCAGGTGTTGCCGTGAGGCGGGGCCTCCATGCCGATGCCGTGGACGTATTCCTGTAGTTTTGGGGATTCATTTTTTAAATTGCATATACGGGGTTTTACTATTTCCATGCTTGTTGCCCTCCCAAATGAGTGGTATAATGAAGTTGCAAATTTTTATCTGGCGGCTTTATATGCCGTCTTTTCTTTTCTGGTGAACAATACTGCCAGGGCTGCACCGGCCAAGTCCCTTAACTCACTTTTGACCTTTCCCCACATCGGGGATTCATCAGCCCCTATCACCCCATCGCAGGCTATTTCCACCATATCTGGCTGTACATTGATTAGGTGGGTTGTTTCTTTTTGAAGCTTCAATACTGCCGTTGGCAATTCATCAAGGGAAATATTCGGCAAGTGGGGGCCATATTGGGTATGATGCTTTAAGTGGACCCATAACAACTCTGGAGACTCGTAAACTTCGATCATTGCACATACAAGCTCATCGCTGGGCACAGAACGGCCCGATTCGTAGTCGGCTAGTGATCTAACTGATATGTGCAGCTTGTCCACTGCCTCTTCTTGGGTTAAACCGGCAAAATGTCTGCATATTCCATACACGTTCTGCGGTCTTTTCTTCATTCTCAATTCACCTCCTTTCATGGAATAATCAAAACAGACAACTGAATACTCTCTACCACTTCCCTTCCCTCCGAATTGCCCTACCGCTGTTTTCCCCGCTGCCCGGTTCCGGGTTCCCCCGCTCGGACCGGGTCGGCTATCCCGCCTTATTGGTTTCTTCCGCCGCTTTTCTCGCCAATATCTCTTTGATTATTCTCGGGGCAATAGCCCTGGCGATGGCTGCGTTAACTACTTCAGGATTCGGATTTATATGATTGATTTTTAATTCTTCGGGCTTTTTACCCATTGTTTGTGTACCTCCTTGAGGCTGTCTGTCAGCTATCCCGCCTTGCCTATGTCAATTGCCGTTTCCTGGTTAAGCTCCTTGCGGGTGAGTCTCTCGGCACCAGTTAAGTAAAGCTGCCCGAAAATCCGTTTTCTCTGCTCCAGATCATCAGGTGGTTCGGCTTTCTCGACGGTTACGGTTGTTGGGCTGGTCATGTTTGTTTCACGGGGCATGGTATCCCTCCAATATTTGTTTAATATCCCCAATCTTTTACAGGATTTTCTTTCCATATGTCGAACCATATTATGGGGAAGATGGTCGATGCCGGGAAGAAGGTATAATATGGTTTACTTGATTTCTTACGACCTCAACAGTCCGGGACAAGATTATGAAGACCTAATTAGTAATATTAAAAATCTTGGCCCTTGGGCTCATATGCTAAAATCGGCCTGGTTGGTAGATTCTCGGCTAACTGTTAACCAAATTTACAATCAATTGATAAAACATATGGATAAAACCGACCGTATCATGGTTAATGAGTTTACCGCTAATCACCAAGGATACTTAGCTCAGGAAATAGTTGATTGGCTTAAAAAGTATTTTTAATCTTTAGGTGAACAATCGCCCGTAGTACAAGCAGTACCACTAGGTTTTATAACCCGATCATCTTCCCCGCAACTACCGACAGAAGTATCTTTGGAAACCGTGATGTTTGTTATCTCTGTTCCCTCTGCTTTCACCTCAATCATTTGACAACAATGTGGGCAGGTCCAATACGTCGTTTTCTCCACTATTCTCACCTCCCTATTCATTTCTCAAATAACGTTTAGTCCTTGATTGCATGGGCTATACTATCCGCAGGTGCCGGTGGGGACTTGGGGTTCCTGTTTTAGATAGTTTGAAATAGGATATTCTTGGGAATACTCGTTTAAGATTCGTATTAATGCGGCTGTTTTAGTGCTTTTCCATTGTTCGGCCTTTTGTTGAATATAATTGTCAATATCTTTGGGTATCCTAAAGGTGAATCTGGTTTTGTCGTTTGTCATAATTCTGACGTCACCCCCTATCATTATGTTATCATGTCTTAATTATGACGTCAATTGTCTTTTTGTATTTTTGTTGCAGATTAAATATAATGACATTAGACGTCTTATTTATTGTTATTGAGGAGGACTGCTCCTATGGAAGAAAAAAGATTTACCCTTCGTATGGATGGAGACCTATTTGAAGAGATCTCCGAACTTGCAAAAAAGAATAGGCGCTCTACTGCAAAGGAAGTTGAGTATGCGATAGCTTTTTATCTCCATGATCTGGCTTCAAAAACATATCTTAATGAGCTTGACCTCAATAACATGCCAGAAGAAGAAGCTCGCAAACACCTTCGTCATTTACGCGACATCAACAAAAAATATGATGTCTTTCTGAAAAGTTAATCCCTTCACTTTTCAAAGAACTCATTTGTGGGTATACCAACTATCAATCGCAGGTGCCTGTGGGCTTTGTTGGCTTTTTGTCCTGGCGCTTTTTGGTTTTTCCTCGGTCTTCTTTGGAATCGTAATCTGTATAACCCCGGAAGTTTATCGATAAATCAAGGCAAGCGATTGTGGTTGTTGCCGGATGAGTACGATATGGCAGTTCTTCCAGTTTGTTTCCCCAGGTGTCGATATACCCCAGGCGACCGTCATTAATCGCAAACCCTAGCGAACATTCGTCGCCCGGTTTAATTTCTAGAAAGCAAGGACTTACTGATCGGATTATTTCTGGTTTTTCGGTTGAATCTTTCATGATTGCCTCCTTTCGTGGGTTATCCGCAGGTGCCTGTGGGGACTTGATTATCTTCGTCTTCCAATAGTTCTGCGACTGTGATTTCTAGCGCAGCAGCCAATTTTTTGACTATTGGAATAGTGGGGTTTTTCTTGTATGCCTCCAGCTCGGATATATAGGTTTGAGACACACCGGATTTTTCAGCTAAATACGCCTGGGTCCAGCCTTTTAAGCCGCGTTGCTTTTCTAAGTTCATGTGGTTTCACCTCCATGGTTAAAATTCTACCGCTATAGTTTTTGTTTGTCAACCGTTAAAGCGGTTTTATTTTCATTATTTTTACTGTGATAATTACTATAGCGTTAAGGAGTGTTTTGAATGAATATTGCCGAGCGAGTGCAGGAGCTTAGAGCGAGACAAAAAATTAGCCAAGCCGTTCTTGCCGAAAAGTCCGGTTTATCGCAAACATATATTTCGGATATTGAGAAAAAGGGTAAACAGCCCACTTATGACTCTATGCTCAAATTATGTAGCGGCTTTGGCATGTCTTTAATTGAATTTTTAGGTGGCGAAGATGAGGTTAAGTATTTGCCCACACATTTGCATGACCTTGTAATTAATGCCAGATCCCTATCGCCCGGCCAGGTAGAAATACTTAATCAATTCATTAGATCAATAACGGAGGGATCTGCAACCAACGAAAAACCGAAACTACCAATAGTGGCCGAAGTCAAAGGGGCTTATGGTAAAGCAGCTGCCAACCGAGGAGAAGCAAGTCCTATGGACGATCTCCCGCCTGATGCATGGGAAAGTGTGAAGAGGGTCAAACAAGAGTACCTAGATGAAGAATCATAAGCTTAACAACAATCGACCTGCTCGCAAAAGGGCAGGTTAATCAGTTTTAAGGGCGTTCGACAAAATACTTCGTTTATCGTCAAAGAAGGTGTTATTTTGCAGCAAATGTTCAACATAGCAGAGCGGGAAGGCATCAATATTCGATGGTGTAATTTTGAGCCGCCGATCAGAGGCATGTATTGGGATCCAATAGTTAAACGCCCAGCGATATTTTTGGACAAATCCCTGGAGCATAATAACCGGCTTTTGCGCTGCGTCATGGCCGAAGAGCTTGGGCACCACTTTACGCTGGACAGAGATTGTTTAACTCGCACCTATTTTAACTATAGGGACAGGCTGGCGGTGTCCAGGGCGGAGCATAGGGCCTGGAAGTGGGCTGCTGAATATCTTGTGCCGATGGATAGGTTAGTACAAGCCGCGAGGAGCGGCGTTGTAGAAAAGTGGGAGTTGGCAGACTACTTTGACGTGACAGAAGAAATGGTGGAGTTTAGGCTGGGGTTGTCCTAGATGCGAGGGGAGTGGGTCTTCTTATGGCTACATGTAAATGGTGCGGGAAAAAGGGATTTTTTCTAAGCGTTGATCGTAATGGCTTATGTTTGCCTTGCTGCCGGGCCCTAAAGCTTGAAGCTGAATCACGCTTGAGAGTTATTCGGGAATCTCAGGACTTGGTAAATAAATCTAAGAAGCTCGATACGGTTTTGTCCCGGATTGACACTATCATAGAGCATTGTGACGCATTATTGAAGTATGAAAAAGCTGGGATAAACATAATTGAGCCGCCTCCATCCACAATCATTAAAATTGCCAACGATTCTAGGCATGGGGCTATTATCAAGTCAGTAAAAGAAGAAGTTGACAAGCATATGACTAAGGCTAAAGTAGCAACAACTCCACGTTCTCAGATAACCCAAGCGAGTAAAGCTTTGGAAAAAATTGAAGAAGGAAAGAAATTGTTAAAATCCCCTCAGGAACTTGATTCTTTGAAGATGAAAGTCAAGGCCTTTGTGCATACGACGCAATTAAATGCTTACATTGAGGCCGCTCAGAAGGCTGAGTTCAAGGGGCAAACAAAGAAGGCCATAGACCAATATCAAGAGGCGCTATACTTTATAAAGAATGATGATATTGACAATGACCTTCAGGCTGAGGAAATTGCTCGATTCGAGAAAAAGATATCTGATCTAAACGCTTAATAAACGGGGTGATTATGTGAAAAGAATTTTCTTATCGGCTAGCTTGGCGTTGTTGTTTTTGTCGCTTTGGGTTTATCCATCCCTTGCGAATGATTGGCAAACATGGGATGCAGCAACTAATGTTCCACAAAATAAAACATGGACCATTAAGTTTAATCAATCAGTGGACCCGGCATCAATAAGCCAATCTGTATATGTTATGGATTCAAACAATCAAATATTTAGCATGACCGCTTATCCTTCGGTTGATGGCAAAAGTGTCAGTGTTCTTGCCAGTTCCTTTTATGAGCCTGGCGAAACATATTGCCTTTATATTTCGGATTCATTAAAGTCGTCTTCCGGAGAACCCCTAAAGAGCAAAACAAAAAAGTATTTCACAATAGCACTAAGCGCGGATCAAGCTGCGCCAACGAGCCTAACAGCCATAGCGCCAACAACAGTTGCTGGTACAGATGGCAAAATAACGGGCACAACAACCGCTATGCAACTTAAATTAGCCACAGCAGACGACAGCGCATATGAAACTTGTTCAGCAGGTTCAACAACAGTGGCAACCGCAGGCGATTATGCGGTAAGGTATGCCGCTAAACTAGGCTACAATGCAAGCCCTGCAGTAGCAGTAACCGTCCCGGCCTATGGAGCACCACCAAGCGCTATCAATGTTACCATTACTACAAACCCAGGAATTATGAAGGTTGGAGACACGCTAAGTATTGAGGCCAGTGTAAAATTATCGGATGGGAAATATGATTACATTAATTATTTAGTTACTTCAAGTGATCCCAATATAATTAGTGTCAACGGTAAAGCAATAACAACAATTAGCTCAGGAACTGCGACCATTACGGTTAGCAAAGATGATAAGACTGCGTCAATTACTGTTACTGTTATGGGTGGGAATCCTTCTATTAATAACGCCGCCGATTTGGAAACCTATTTGAATACAAATTATTCGGAATTCGATACAATAGTCGGCCATCGCAAAATTAATATGCAGGTCATAGATTATTTAGGAAACTCAAAGTACACGATCCTAAGCGATTATCAATGGGATGCTAATAAGTATGGTATATATGGAAACAACAACACCTACCTAAGTGAATTAAAAGAGCATCAACAAACCATAGCTAATGCCGCTATTGCCGCCATGCCCAATAAGCTTATAACAGGACAATATTTTGTTTCTGGTTATATCTATCCCCATATCCGCGAAGGTTTTTGGGCGCACACAATGCATTCGTGGGAATATTCTCCATCAGAAGGATTTTTGTGGACTCCCGAAGATGATTTAGAATAAACCTAATCAATGCCGGCAGGGTGTAAGTATTCAATGCTCCCTAGTCTCGCGACTTAATGACAATTAAATACTATTCGATAAACTGCTGCCCCGGTGGCGGTTTTCGTACGTTTAAGGAGTAATTTACATATACTGGGTGGTGGTTTTTGGGGATATTATCAACATACTGTCGTAAACAAAAACATTTTGTCACATGACTGTGTCTATTAAGGAGGAAAATCGATATGAAAAGATGTCTAAAGACCATGTCCATATGCATTCTAATTACCTTTTTATTCGCCGTACTTTCTGGCTGTGGCGGTAGCGAGAAGACTACTTCTAATCCGAAGGCAACTGCGCCAGTTGTTACGACCACAGCGCCGACCACTCAGCAGACAAGTCCCGCAAGTGCTCAACCAGCCACCACTGTTAAGCAGGATGCATCTACTACGGTAGCACCTACTTCGTCAACCGAGCCAGTTGCAACAACAGTACAAACTACTGAAAAAGCCCAAACGGTCGAGCCAGCTCCTGCAACCAAGACGGAAACCAAGGAGCAAACTGTCTACGTTACAAAGACTGGTGCTAAATATCACCGGGACGGCTGCCGTTACCTTTCGAAAAGTAAGATTCCTATGAACCTGTCTGACGCACAGGCGGCAGGGTATGAGGCATGCAGCGTGTGTAAGCCATAAGAAGATATTATAAGGAAGGAAGTTGCATATGTCCAGAAAACCGGTTACTTTTGATTTCTATTCAATTGAATGTAGTGATTATCCCAGATTTACATCCACTCTAACAGCAGACAAAACAGATCATCTAAAAAAGTGGTATAAACACAAATACCAAAACGTAAGATTAGACGCTTGGGAATATAAAGCAGAGGATTCGCTCTATTTAGGGTATTGTAGCAAACTAAATACCAAGGAATTACCCTTAAAGGGAAGCCTTGTTGGGCGTGCCGACCTTGAAGAGTTAGGTCTTGGCGACCTAGAAGGAACGGCAAGCATTACAGCATTTGCAATTATACCCGAACACCGAACGGTTATTATCCAAAGAAATTCCCGTGGCGTTAGAGCTGGCTCGTTCCTACAATTGCTATGTTACGCTACCGGCATTAATGATCTTGAATTGAGCATCATGATGGATGCTGAAGCCCTAAGACGACTGGGAAAAATGAAAATAATTACGACCTTTAACTATAAGATAGCCAATCCTAATGAAGCATCCAATTATTCGGAAACATCGGCTAAAGAAGCAGCTAGACTAGCTAGACATTACCAATCCAGGATCGTTGACGTAAACATGAGCATGGGAAATGAAGGAGGTTCAATGTCCTTCCAAAAAGTTATAGAATCAGCTCGTAATCTATTAAAATTAAAAAGATCGGATGAGCAATTGGTTAAAAGCATTTTTATCAAGGGAAAAGCAGTTGATGACGATTCATTGGAACATTTAGATTTAATAAGCCGTAAAATGATAAGTACCGAACGAATGGAATTAAAAAATAGAATTATACCCGCAGAGGATTTGATGCAGGCCGTCTACAAAGCTTATAATGATAAAAGGAAAGAGATTGAAAATTATAAACCCCTCTAATTTTTGGGTGGAGGTGTATTCTAATGCGGAGCATATCCTTACAACTTGAAAAATGGTATCCGCTAATTGTCTCAATATTTATATCTGGATTTGCATATCATAAGTGTTTTTTCTTGAACAACTATGAAAGCCTATTAACAAGCTCGTTAACAATAATATCTATTTTCATCGGATTCGTAGGAACCCTTGCTGGAATTATACTATCAAGTAACGGGAAAGCCATCGCTTTTATGAAACAAATTGGTAAATTGGCTTTGTTGATGTCATATATTTGGAGGAGCCTGGAAATCTCGTTTATATTCGTGTTCTATTGTATTTTGCTGGTAATATATCCCACATTGATAACTACACATACGTGGATATCGTCGGTATGGGCATTTATAGGGTCCTACTCCTTGTTGTTAATACATCGTTCAATTACTCGTTCCGTAAGTTTGCTAAAATCCGCTGCGGAAGATATTTAATAAATTTATTGGCCCGGCTCACAGGTCGGGTTTATTCTTTACCCGAACATATATTCCCTCTCCCTTTTCCTTTCTGGTATCATATAAACAAAGTCCTATTTTCATTGTCATAAATATTAATTAACGCCAAAAAGGAGTGATATTATATGCCTACCGCCGCTATATATTGCCGTCAGAGCTTCTATAAAGAGGACTCCTGCTCCATTGATATGCAAATTGAGCGCAGCAAAGCATTCTGCGTTTCCCAGGGATGGGATTACATCGTATATGATACGGACAAGGGGTATTCAGGCAAAGATACAGACCGGCCAGGGTTCCGGCAGATGATAAAGGATATTACGGCCGGTAAGATTAACTTTGTGGTAGTTTATAAACTGGATCGTATCTCCCGTAACCTGAAAGACTTCTTCGGCCTCATGGAAGAATTTAAAGCCCGGGAAGTGGGCTTCCGCTCTCTCACTGAAAACTTTGATACTACTACCCCTATGGGCCGCGCTATGCTGGCTATCATTGCTGTATTCGCTCAACTGGAAAGAGAGACTACTGCCGAAAGAGTCAGGGACAATATGCTAGATCGTGCCCGCTTGGGCATTTGGAACGGTGGCCCTATCCCTTTCGGGTTCCAATCCTCAAAATCCACTACCCTGGTAAATGGCAAAGAAAAATCATTTACTGTTTTGCTTCCTGGCGAAGCGGAAGCAGAATATGTCAAACAGTTCTACGAGTGGTATCTAAGCCCTCAGAGTTCAATCCTATCTAATACCAAAAAGGCCAATGGCCTTGGTATTCCAACAAAATCGGGGAAAGCCTGGAACCCAAATCAAATGAATAGAATCCTTAAAAACCCCCTGTATTGCGTTGCAGACGAAGCTGCCTGGGTATACTTCTCCAACTTGGGAGTTGAAATGGCCTGCGAAGAATCCGACTTCGACGGTATACACGGTCTCATGTGGTATAACCGCCGCAAACCGCATAACAAGACCACCCGATTAAAAGAGCAGTCAGAGTGGGTTCTGGCAGTTGGTGGGCATATCGGTGTTATCCCGGGTGAAATATATGTGAAAGCCCAGAAAAAAGTTGTGTCGACTACATTTGAACCGGCCCGTAAAGGTACTGGAAGCAAAGGTCTGCTGGCTTCTCTGCTTAAGTGCGGGAAATGCGGCAAGTCCATGATATATCAGAGTCATAGTTCCGGTCATTGGCAATATTACAAATGCCGCTCGAAGGAGCAACAGGGATCATGTGTATGTTCTGGGCAGACAGTTAAAGGGCTTGAACTTGATCAGGCAGTAATCAATACCATTAAACAGGTATGTGCAGATAAGGAATTCTTAGAGGCCATTGCTCGCAAGGCAATAAAAAATGCTACGGATAACACCGAACCTTTACACGGGGAAAAACATCGCCTCACGGATAGAATAGATGTGCTGGTAGCTGAACAAAAAGAACTGATCCGTGCCCTGGGCAAAAAGACCATGCCTATGGACATAATAGAGGAACGCATCCTGGAAATTGAGAAAGAAAAATCTCCGCTCTTCAAGCAAATAGAAGAGATAGATACAAAGATAGATACTCAAGAATGGCAAAAAATTGATATGGAAATAGTGTTCGGCAACCTCCTCAGGTTCAATGACGTTTTTGACGAATTGGAATTTGAGGAGAAAAGAACTTTTCTGCGTAGCGTCATAAAAGAAATAGTGTATACTGATGGTAATATAAAAATGTCTATATACTTCCTACCGGAAATCACGCCTGGTAAGCCATCTACCACTAATAGCAATTCTGATACTTCTGTAATGCAAGGGTGCCCGTGCGGGTTCTATGGTTCAGATATCGAATGTAAATGCACCCCCTTGCAGATCCAAAAATATCTTGGCAGGATCAGCGGTCCCCTGCTTGATAGGATGGATCTGCATGTAGAATTGCCCCGGGTTAATTTTGAACAGCTGCGCGATCGCGAGATCGGCGAAAGCTCCGCCGCCATGCGGGAAAAGGTTACCAAAGCCCGTGAAATCCAAAACAAACGCTTCGCCAGAAGCAAGATAAGTTTGAACTCGCAGATGAGACCGGCTGATGTGAAGAAATTCTGCCGGTTGGATGAAGAGTCGGAACTGCTGCTGAAGAATGTCTTTGATCGGCTCAACATGAGCGCCCGCGCCCATGACCGCATCCTGAAGGTCGCCCGCACCATAGCCGATCTGGATGGCGCAGAGAACATCAGGCTGCAGGACCTGGCGGAGGCGATTCAATACCGGAGCCTAGACAGGAAATATTGGAGAAATGGATAAATTTTATGCAAGAGGCATACAGGGGGACGGCAGACCGCGTCCTCCTGTATGCCCTGTGTCATTGTTTTGCAGCTCACTTACAATAATAACTTCCCGATATAACCTTTGTTATCCGCCCGACAAGTTGGTGTGTGGCGGTTCAACAATCACAGTAGCTTTTAAGTCTGTACCTTGGGGTATTGTTCCTGCCATGACTCCTGCCTCATAGGTAGAGTAACTCCCAGACGATAACGCATCATTTAAATTTACTACCTTTCCATCCGTTAGTATACCCACCATGGCTTTACTATTGGTAAAGGCGAATGAAAGCTTGTCATTCATGTCACTCATCAGAATCGAATTTGCAATAACATCATTTATCGAATACTGAACAATAATTCCATTCGCTGTTGTCACTTTTACAACGTCAGGCATAGCCATTGCAGGCGCTACTGTTCCGAACATCATTATAGATGCTGCTACTAACGCTAATAGTTTCTTCTTGCCATTCATTATATCTCCTCCTTATATTTCCTCCCCTTTATTAAATTATCGGTTTTTAGTTTCCACCATAATTATAATGTTGCCAAGAAGTTGAGAAAGATTCATAATCATTTCCGGGTTGACTTATAGATTGGTCAACCAACCCATTGTTATACATAGTAATTCCTTCTGTATACGAAGTGTTTATTCTGTTATAATCCCACGTTAAACCAGGCATTTCATACCAAGTAGTAGTGGCACCATCACCATAACCATAGGAGCAACCAGTCCAATTGATTGTTCCATAATTCGCTAGAAAAGCTGGTTCGTACCAACCGGGTTGCTCACCAATCCATTCAGCCATTGAATTATCTACAACTTGAGCATTATATGTCGGCATAATAACATCAACATAATCTCCGGTGGTATTATTTATTACTATAAACGCCATAGTAGTATTATCACCGGGCCACATTGAAGTGGTAACTGTAACACTATCGCCAGGATTTATTGACAATCCTTGAATTTCTACACTTGGAGATTCATAATACGGATTGGCTTGTTGTTGACCATTAACTGTGATAGTTGGTACAAGGCTATAATTTTCCCACCAAGCACTATATAAATAAGAACCACCAGAACTGCGGAAACAACCAATTCCATCCTGAATCAAACTTGTGTTAGGATTTTCTCCTCCGCCTAAACCAACCCACGGATAAAAAAAACCAGACACACCAGTAGGTAATTGGGTATGTTGCGATAAATCTGGAACGATAAATGTTCCTGTTACATTTTGATAACCTACTTGATTATAAGCACCTTGAACAAGTGCTGTATCAGCGTTAACTGCGCCTGCCCAATTGGCGGACGTTCTATTGAATGTCCAGCTTGTATTGTATACATCGGTAACTTTAAGAGTAACAGGTACGGCTTCTTTAATATTTCCGAAAATCTTCATCCAATTTGTTAACTCTTTAGAATCCGTAGGTCTTGGAAGAATACCATATGCTTTTAACTCGTCATTGGAAGCATTTTTAACATCAATCTTTCCTGTCTTAAGCGAATGCTTCGCTTGTTCATTATTTAAAAATTCTTGATAAGCTTGTTTTTCTTCAGCCGTCATACGAGGAAATTCTTCTGTAACTGTAAATACAGGAACATTTAATGACATTACTAAACTAGCGACAATACCTAACGCAATAAATCCTTTTTTTATTTTTAAACTAACTTTAAAAATACTTTCATTTCCCCCCAATTTTTTTATAATTTTATGGATAAGTTTTCTCTACAAAACATGATTTCCCTCTATAAATATTTACAATAATTACAATTTATTGCGACATTTAACGACATAAATCATTATGACACTAAAATATTTTGTATGGTTTTGTAAAAGACGAAGCCTATTCTAAGCATAGGGGTTAGAGGATACGATCTGGTCGAAGCCAACACTCACGAGCAACTTTCGTTGATGATGAAAAGAGACGTATAAACCAGGGGCAGTGACAAGGGATAAGGTTGTTGTCAACCTAGGCTATGAAGATAACACCTCTGTTTATGCCAGTCAATCGCTGAATTTGCCTTATTGATAGATGGTATTCCTCTTTAAGCTGTTTTAAATAGCTGTCTCGCGTTGATTTTCCAAGACTCTGCAACTCCGAGGCATTCTTCGCTCGACATATCTCCATGATTAATATTAAGGCTTCCTGATCTGTCAAAATATATTTATCCTCGATATCCAAACAGCAATCATCGCTTAGAGCTTTTAAGAAACTCGTCAGGCTTTCGATTGCTTTATTCCTGTCTTCATTAAATATTTTTAGTACATACTCAGTATCAATTCCGATCTCTTGCTATATTCTCCAATACTGCTCCAGTGGTAATCTTCAATCGTTTTTTCCATTCCGGCTTTGAGCGGATTTTGAAGAATATATCTCAGCACCGTTAAAAAGTAGGTGTCATTCTCGACTGGTTCACTCTTAAAGCGGTCCTGGAACAGACTTCCTATCCTCTGGTATTTCCAGTTATACCAATACACATAACTGCAACAAATACGGCGCATTATCTGTTCAAGCGACTCTTCCCCTTCTTTAAGTAGTAGATGAACATGATTTCCCATCAAGCAGTAGCCATAGATACTATATCCGCATATTTTCCTATACTGTCTAAGCGTCTCAATAAACCTAGTCTAATCATCTTGGTCTTCAAATATATTCTGCTGGTTTATACCCCTCATCATTATAGGATAAACACCGGTCGTATAATTCCAACCCTCGTCAGCAAATGATTAATCCCCGTAAAACGGCGTTTTAACAACACATCATTTTCAACATCAAATACGGTTTTTTACCCTACCATTGAACTGGTCGGATTAGCGTCGCAGGCCACCCGTGAGGCCAGGGAAAGGGTGCGCTCGGCTATTAAGAATTCCGGTTTTAAATTTCCCAATCGCAAGATCATAGTGAACCTCGCTCCGGCGGATATAAAAAAAGAAGGCAGCCACTTTGACCTGGCTATTGCGCTGGGTATACTGCTAGCCTCCGAACAGCTGGAAAGCATGATTCCGGAAAACTGTTATTGGGCTGGTGAATTATCACTGGATGGCAGTTTGCGCCCGGTTCCTGGAATTTTACCCATGGCCCTGGAACTGATGAAAAGTGCTCCCGACAGCCAGTTCATAGTACCGACCGCCAACAGCCAGGAATCCGGATTGGTTAACGAAGTCAATTCCCTGGCCGCATCCAGCCTGCAGGCCGTCTGTGCATATTTACAGGGACAAGCATCTTTGGCCCCAATTAAACCCACTGACTACCAGCGCGGGCGATCCGGAGATAGCATACCGGATTTTTCCGATATCAAAGGCCAGGAAATGGCAAAAAGAGCCCTGCTGGTAACCGCCGCCGGCCTGCATAATCTGCTGCTCATCGGCCCGCCCGGGAGCGGCAAAACTATGTTGGCTCGCCGGGTTCCCGGTATTATGCCGGAAATGAGCCGGGAAGAGGTATTGGAAACCACCCGCATTCACTCAATTGCCAATCTGTTAAAAGTATAAAAAGTATCCTCCAAAGGCATAACAGTTTTTAAAATATTTCTTGTACAAAAATATCGGGAATACCTGTATAATAATGGTAATAATCGCTTTGTGAATATATAATATTATTTCATGAAGTTTAGGTGTTGCCTGTACAACTGTCATTATGCCGCATCCTCTCTTTATTTTGACTAATTACCAATTGAATAAAACTATTACATTTTGTCAGGCAACAAGAATGCAAGGAGGTTGATTTTCATGTGGGAAAAAAAGTATCGGGTAATGTATTGCCGGTTGGTTTCTATTGCCTTACTGCTGTGCTTATGTGTTTTGCCTGGTGTCAATATGCCGGCTTATGCTCAGAGTACAAGCTTAGATACTGATACTCTTCTGGACTCCCGTTTTGGTGCCGGAGCGGGTGAAGGAGTGGAAACTTTTGGACAGGATTTGGGAATCGGATGGAGTCGTGTGCCTATAGATATAGACGAAAACAACTATAATAATATTGAATACTTAAAAATGCGGGGCGTATATATAGGCAGTCTGCAACAAAAAGGAATCATGCCTTACATGGTTATCAATCCACGCAAACAAAACCAGTGGGTGACTGCGGCCCAGTATGCCCAAGCTGTTGCAACCATTGTAGAGAGCTTCGACATGGATGGGAATAGTGACGCCAGCGGACTAATATATCCGGTTTATATATATGAATTAATAAATGAATACGACAGCCAGGGGGGAACGTACTATCCGGGGTTAAGCAATAGTGCATTTGTGGCTATGTTTAGCCAGGGAATGCAGGCGGCGCGCCAGGCCTTTTCCGATTGCCGGATTGCCTATAATCCCTTTCCTTATAATGAAAGTGATGCTCAAAGTTTGATTCAGCAGGTAGGAGTTGACCAGATTGATATAGTGTCCTACCATACTTATTTTCCCGTCGACAACCCGGAAGATGCTTCATCACCATCATATTTCACTAATTTTGCCACTATGCTCAACCGGTTGGGCCTGACCGGCAAACCGGTATGGGTTACCGAGTATGCCTGTTATGATCACCAGGGCATGACTCCACCGCCTAACTACCAGGCTGCGGGAGATCAGGAAGACAATGCCCGCTGGCTTATACAAACCGCCGTATGGGGGTTGGGCAGCGGCTTTTTCAACAAGCTTATCTACACGGAAATCGGACAATCCCAGGATATGAATTCTGATGCGTGCTTGATTTGGATGACGATGCTGGACTCAAGCGGAAATAAACGCCCAAATTATTATGCCTACCAAAAGATCATCGATATGATTGATCATTTCACCTCCGTCGGCTCTCTTTCCCTGGGAGAAAATATCTACGGGTATTCCTTTATCAAAAGTGACGGTAAGGTCGTGGATATTCTATGGAGCAAAGAAGGCACCGGCAGCAAGAGCAATGTGCAGATAAGCGGGCTGGGCAGCGGAGAGGTGACGGTAACCGAAGCGGTGCCTGACGACAACAGCGGGACTTTTCAGGTTACCCAGAAAACAATTGCCAATGGGGTACTTAGATTTTCCACTCTGACGGAAGAGCCGGTATATGTCGAACTGAGCGCAGAGCAGGCCAATCCCGCGCAGTTGCCGGATGCGCCGACCGTACCTGCCAACCTTCGATTAAGCAGCAGTTCTTCCAGCCACATTACCATCGCTTGGGATGCTTCCAGCGCGGCTACCGGGATAGGAGAATACATTGTGAAAATGAAGACTGGCAGCGGTGATTTTGTGGAAATGGGAACCACCAACAGTTCCACTTGCCAGTTTTCCTGCAGTAATTTGAGCCCGGAAACCAGCTATACCTTCCGGGTGCGGGCTATGGAGGGCAGTGGCAGCGGAGTAGTCTCCGATTGGTCCCAGGAACTGACGGTTACCACCCCTGCCGCTGAGGTCTGGAGTGAGCCCTTTGCCGAAAAGATCCAACAACCGGTAGACAAGATATGGGAAATAAAGTTCAGTTTGCCCGTAGGTGAAGATACGATCGACGGTAATATCTATGTGGCCACCGACCTGCAGGGACAGAATAAACTGAGTACGGTTGTTCCCATCCTCAGTCTCGATGACTCCCGTCAGGTGGATATTGCTTATCCATCCGGTGGTTGGAGTAAGGGCATGGGCTACTATATTTTTATAAACGACCAGGTAGCCTCTGCGTCCGGACAGAATCTAAGTGAGGGAATCCGCTTCAAATTTACAATTGCGAATTAAGAATCACAATTCAACTCGCGTGAATAACAGGTGCTTCTGCGCATGGCTTTAAGTCATGTGCGCAAAGCCCTGGGGACACAAGCAGGCGGCCAGGAGTGGGTAAGCCTGCAAAGGGGTAAAGTTCATATTCACCCTGATATTAATGTTTACACCGATTACGAGTTTTTCACCAACGAAGCGCAGAACGCTTTGCAATACGCTGAAAATGGCAACCCCTATGCGATATACGCTGGAACAGGCCGCACTGTTATACACAGGCAGTTTTTTGCCGGAAGACAATTATGCAATAAAATAGACTACGACGAGATATAGATGATCGGATAGAACCGATATTGCTGGAGGAAACAAATGATGTAAGCGGGTTCATAGCTTATCCAGCTATGGGAGAGTTATTTATGCCCGGTAGGTCCGTTCAATTGTCCAGTTTCGCAAAATTTTTTGATTCTCATCCCTATTTAAACTTAATCCTTCCTGTTTCCGGAACAAGTGTCTTCGTTCCATTATAGTTAATTGTAAACTCCGCAGCCAAATAGTAAGCGACATAATCCCCTGATCCTCTAAAATCCAGTATATCTTTTACAATTCGATATTCACCTGTGTGCAGATTGCCATAGAGCCAATCCCAATCGACCGCCCATTCGACATAGTCTCCTGAGGCCAAATTATGACCAATAGAATTAAATGCATAATTCCCATCAATAACTACCGGAACTTGATACCATCTTCCATTGATTTTCTTTTCCAACCAAAAGCATTCACCATAGATACACTGACTGCTGGAGTTATTCCTAAATGCTATTATCAAACTGGTAGGGGAAGCTGTTCCTCCCTTTACACTCATAATAACGCCTTTAAAGTTGTTGACGGTTTCATGTATTGTAGGTTCCAAGTCAGTTGTCTCAGCGGGCTGGTTGGAAACAGTTTCCGTTACGGTGTTTACTGTTCCTACTACCGGGTTACTGTTACCATTGTTTCCATATCCTGATAAGATGGCCAAACATATAGCCATACAAACGAATAGATATTGATATTTTTTCATACAATCACTCCGTCTAACTTGTTGGCCTACAAAAACATAACAAAAATTCCGGAAATTACTTCACGGCTTATTTCCTGCTCTACAATAATACATAAAATAAGATAAATATCTGTCATCCTATCGTTGCAGTATTTTGTAGCTAATTTGCATCTTGGGTGAGTGTTTTCATCTATTTCAGCTACTCTTGAGCTACTCCCAACAATACACTGGTCACAGATTCACATTAAACTTCATTCTCACCCCGTTCTGGAGGGTCTGTCCCCCAGTGGTTGCTTTTACCCGGTTACTTATAAAGAGGTAATAAATTTCTCCTGATTGCCAACCACTAGTCGGTGGGGCAACCTTTACCTGCCGGGCATTACCGGTCAGCGGGGTTACTGAAATACCATTAACCTGGTTGATCCCCGATTCATCAGTAGTAACATAGATATTGGCGGTATTTACTGAACTGGAATCAACGTCCTTGTTGAAAGTAATGGTCCAAAAATCGTTGCTGCTCTTTTGCTTGATTGCCGGCCAATCCGTCCATGTTTCAGATGCTCCGTTCTCTGCCATCACGTTTATAGTGAGCGTCTGGGCTGTTCCCGAACTGAACTTGAACGTTAGGATGGTTGTTCCCACTGCCTGTGTTGCAAAGTATTCCTTCTTTATGGTTACTGTATTTCCACTTACGGTGTAATCCGTACCCTGCTGCATAGTTGTTGTACCATTAGTTATACTTGAAAGGGTATTGCCGTTCAGTTGCAGGGTAATATTTATGTCTTGCTGACTAGAACTATTTTTGCTGAAATCGGCTGCATTTGGACTAATAGTGCTGTTACCTTGCTGTTGGCTATCATAGACCACGATCCCTGCATCCACTGCGTAAATACCCCCGGAAATACCAGCGGCAAAGTATATCTTGCCCTGGCTGTCTACCGTCATTTGCTCTTGATTCAATTCGCTTACCAGTGTCTGGGCCTGACTTAGATCCAGGTCAGCCGGTACGGTGCCATTGAGAAACACCAGGCTGCGATGGTCAAAACTACTGGTATCGGTGGGCTGCTCCCATTTATTTTCTGTATAATTATATTTCTGTTTGGCAGCATTCCATATTTCCCCCTTATTATCCGTATAGACTATATATCCACCGGCAAAACCGTAAGAATCACCATATGTAAATTTTACCCACACCGGCTTTTGTCCATCCACTGCGGCTTTCATTACACTGACCCCGTCACGACCCATAAACCAGACATTTTTCTGACCGTCCATTAATACCCCAGTGTCAATATATTCACTTGGCAAACCATCACTGACGGTATATTTGGTCCAGGCGCTGTTGTCAGGATTTAAATAATAGACTCCATAAGCAGCATAGATCCATTTGCCGTCTTGGGGATCAATATAAATGCCATATGGGTATATACTATTGTCCGGTGGATCAGGTAATTTTATCCATTGTTCCTGGTTAACATCATAGGCTTGCATGATACTATTGGTCGGAGTTATGTAAACGATATTATGTGAATCTACTCCTATGCTCGGAATGCCAAAGAAATCAAATGGCCTGCCACTCAATCCGCTGCGGTATTGCTGCCAGGTTCCATCGGACTTCAAACGCGCTATGCTGCCATCATCATAGGCCGGGAACCAGACCCCTCCGCTTTTATCGGCAGCAATCTGTTCATAACGCAAGCAGGTCAGGGTGGTACTGCTCCCCCTATAGTCATAGCTGGACACCTGAGCCTGCCCCTGCGAGTCAAAGCTGAAGCAGTGTACTCCTGTACCATTACCGGGAACCGATGAATTATAACCGCTGACAAACCAAACACCCGTGCTATTGACTGCCAGGGAGACCACCGCATCACTTTCAATTTCCCAGCTAGCCAGGTCATAATTTTTCCAGGTTGCGTTATGGCTTTGATCAGCAGGGGTAAATTCCAACAGGTCTCCATAAGATAACCCGATCCACACTTTGCCACTGGAATCTGTCGCCAGGTCAACTGGATAATAGGATGAAATGGGGCAGTTGCTTTGATCATATTTATTCCATTCACCTGCCGCATCATAACAGTAAATTCCAATACTTCCATAGGAATTGGCTATAGACCATATATTCCCGTTTTTATCTTCCTCAATCCGACTAATCGGGGTTTCCTCATTGGCGCCGGGGACAGATTGGTTACCCGGAAAAAGAGATGTAACCAGACTCGTATTAAATATAGTCCTCTCTCCCCCCGAAGTGCTACTCATCTCTATTCCCCGATTGGACGCTACCCAGTAGCGTCCTTGACTGTCCAGCAGGATGTCTTTAATCATGTCATTGTTATACATGGTGGCGGCATATCGCACCATGCTTACCTGATAATTGCTTCCCACGCAGGTTATGCCAGCATATGAAATTAAAGCTGTGATTTGAGTACCATCACTGCTCTTTAAGAAACGAATTCGCTGGACTGGATCAGAAGGCATTTGGGGCGTATTCTCGTTATTAAAATAAATCCAGGAGCCATCTGCTTTCTCACAGGCTACGCCGGTATCTTTGAAAGCATACCAGGTATTACCGGCACTATCGCGGTTGATAAACTGCACCGGGACGTTTAGCCGGGGTTTTATGATTTGCTGCAGGTAATTAGCCCCCACCTTATTATTATTAGCGTTATTGGTAATATAGGTGAACCCACCCGGCGCAGTCGTATCCTGACGCCATATGCCGGGTTCGTAATCATTTACATCTGTCACCCACACTTGGCCCTGCTGGTCAACAATCACGTTCGTTGGCTGGTAGGGTACACTATTAGTCCGGATTCGGTACCAAGAAGGGGTGGTCTGAGCCTGAACTTGGCCTATGGGAATGGTATCCAGGGCCAGCCAACTGGCCAACATAACCAGTAATACCGCTAAGACATGACATCCTTTATTTTTTTTACCAAAAATAATCATTACTATTCCCCCTTAAATTCCTTTGTCATCCATTCAATAAATACCCGCCAATGAATACATTATTAACCCATATCCGAGTATATCCAGTTATTATTGTCGAAAAAGTTGCAAACAAAACGTTTGGAGTCCTGATACTGTTTGATAAATAATTTGAGTGTTGCAACAAAAAATTGCTTATCATAAGGAATTCTCATCTAGTTTATCCATCATTTTCTACGGATTTTAGTCTCCTTTATTCCACAAGCCCTTGGAATATCCTGCTTATTATAAAGTCATTAGGTTGATTCATAACTTATAACCGACTAGATCTTACTTTAGTCATACTATTCCTCAAGCCCTATATTGTGAGATTGTTCTTTAATTCCAGTTTGTTTGTCGTCGTTAACATTATGACCTCTATGTGTGCATAGTTGGCCCCAGCGGCAGCGGGAAAACTACCACATTAGGAATGGTCGACGGGTAGCAGTAAGACCTAAAAATATCCAGCTTTCGCTGAATGTTGGACATATAACCGGTAGAGTAATGCAGAAGCAATGTTTACCTTCTATAGACTTATTTAACAAGTAGAATGGTGTTAAAGAATGCTTGTAAATACGTGTATATGAATATATAATTGGCATACAAACTAATATAACGTACAGCATGAATTTAGACTTTGCGTATGGTTGTTATTTCTTTTAATTGATTCATATAACTGCCGTGAAATGTAGAGAAGGGTGGGAAGTATATGTTTGGCTATGCCGGCAAAATGCTGGAAGTTGATCTAAGTACTCAAAATATTATGACAAGAAAGCTCGAGCCGGGCTTTGCCAAGGAGTATATAGGCGGGATCGGATTTAATGCCCGGATACTATATGATGAGATACCTGCAGGCGCTGACCCCCTTGGTCCTGAAAATATCCTGGTATTTAGTGTCGGCAGTTTAGTCGGAACCCCTTTCCCAACCGCCTCACGAATGGAAGCATCGGCCAAATCCCCGTTAAGCAACGGATTTGGATCATCAAACTCCGGCGCCTTTTTTGCCATTCGCTTGAAAGGTGCCGGCTATGACGGGCTGATTATTAAAGGCCAGGCGCAAAAACCGGTATACCTGTTAATTGAAGAAGACACGATTGAAATCAAGGAAGCTTCTTTTATATGGGGAAAAGACGCCTGGGATAGCATAGACCTGCTTAAAACTCGCCATTACGGATCCGAAATTATTTTGATCGGTCAAGCCGGGGAAAACCTGGTGCGCTTTGCCAGTATTGAAAACGGATATTATGATGGATTTGGGCGTACCGGGATGGGTGCTGTCATGGGGTCTAAAAAACTCAAGGCAGTGGTGGTTAGAGGATCAAAACCAATCGTTCCCGCTGATCCCAAAGGGGTGCTGGAGTTGAGCGCCAAAGGACAAAAGCTGATAAAGTCAGCGTCTTCTTACCAGGCATTTTGTTCTTATGGGACCATGAATGCTACGATTCCCTATGGCGGATTCAATGCTTTATCAGTACACAATTATTCCCGGGGGACTTTACCGGATTGGAAGGAGAAAGCCGGGCGTCAAATAGTAGATATATACGGCAGCCGGCATATCGCCTGTCAATCATGTATCATCGCCTGTGGACATTTGGCAGAAATAAAGGAAGGCAAATACGCAGGTACGATTGTAAAGGATATGGAGATTACCCCCACCGTATCCTATTCGTCAAATGTGGGTCTGAGTACGGAGGCTTCCATCAAATCCAGCGAGTTGTGCCAGCGTTATGGTATCGATATGTCCAGTTCAGGAAGCGTGATTGCTTTTGCCATGGAACTCTATCAAAAAGGTATCATCAACAAGGATGATGTTGGTTATGAGCTTGCTTTCGGGGATGATGACGCCGCCTTTGCATTGCTTAAGGATATATCTTTGAGGCAAGGAATCGGGGATATTCTGGCTGAAGGGGTCAAAAGAGCAGCCGAGCACTGGCCGGGAGCAGACGATTATGCCATGCATGTCAAAGGAGTGGAGCTACCCATGATCGATCCCCGCGGGCGCTGGTCGACCTGGACACTGGGCATGCTTACCAATATTCGGGGCGGGGATCATCTGCGCTGTCGCAATCCGGTTGAAAATTTGCGTTATAACGAAAACCTGCATTATTACCAAAAAGAAAGATTTGGATTTAAGAAACCCATGTATGACCGCCTGGACATGCCTGATGATTTGAAATCCGCAGCCATAGACCTGGAAAGTGATACAGTTGATATTGCCGTTATGTCCAAATGGGCGGAAGACCTGATTAATCTATTCAACTCAATCGGTATATGTATTCGACCGCCGGTAATGGAAGCCATAGGCCCTACTATTCTGGCAGAGATCTATACTTGTATGACCGGGATACCTATGAGTCCGGACGAACTGATGGCGGGATCGGAAAGAGCCTGGAATATTATGAAACTGTTTAACATCCGGCATGGAGAAGTTGCCGGTGACAGCAAGTTCCCGCGCCGCTTTTACCGGGAACTCCAGTCCGGTAATATTGTGGATGAAGATAAAGTGCAGGCCGTTTTGGAGCAATACTGGCTGGCCCGGGGCTGGGACTCCGGCACCGGGCAGCCATTGCCGGAGACGGAAAAAAGGCTCGGTATTTAATCCATATACGTGATTAGCTGGTGGAGGAAAACGTATGAATCAGAGAAGACTATATCACCATACTTCGCTTTGCAATGGCTGCGGCCTTTGCCAGTTGGCCTGCTCGCTGGAGCACTGCCGGCAGTGGAATCACTATCAAAGTCGATTCAAAATTGTGGATGATATGGAGAGAAAGGCTTTCTATGCCCTCTGCTGCGCCCATTGCGAGGAAGCGCCCTGCATTTCGGCTTGTTTGATGAACACTATTTACAAGGAGCCGGGCAGCGGAATAACTGCTCGCGATTTGTATCAGTGCATTGGATGTCGTGCTTGTGAATTGGCCTGCCCGTTTGATGCGGCAATTTACGATGCCATACAGGATAAAGTTGTTAATTGTGATCTGTGCGGAGGCGAGCCGGTATGCGTTGAATATTGCCCCAACCACGCCTTGACTTATGATTACCCGGAGGATCAAGCAGATAAAAATCGCAATCAGGCAGCTTCGCAAAAGTTTGGATCCCCCTTGCTTGAAGTCTTTAAGTTTTCCGGGAAGGAGGGTTAAGAATTTTGCGTATAATCATCATCGGCAACGGCGCAGCCGGCAATCAGGCTGCCCAGACCATCCAGAACTACGATCCGGAAGCCGAAATTACCATACTGGGCGCTGAATCTGTGCCCTTCTATTCCGCATGTGCCTTGCCCGATTATCTGGCCAGCTGGATCAAGCGCGACCAGTTGTTTCTTAAAAGTCTATTAAATCAACCACAGGTGGAAATCCGCTTGGGTCAGGCGGTTGAGGATATCATACCTGACCGGCAGGCGGTAACCTCAGGTGGAGAGTTGCTGTTTTATGATCGCTTAGTCATAGCTTCCGGCAGCCGACCGGTACTGCCGGATATTCCTGGAATAGGGTTGCCAGGTAATTTTGTCATAAAATCTGTATATGATATTGACCGAATTCTCGCCCATAACCCCAAGCGTGTCGTAGTGGTCGGATCAGGCAACATCGGCATTGAAGCGGCTGATGCGCTTGAATCCAGGGGATGTCAGGTAAGCATCATTGAGATGATGCCTCGCATTATGCCGCGCTTGTTTGATGAGCATCCTGCCATGCTGATTAGAAAGATACTGGAGGAAAATGGCATTGAAATCCACACCGGGGAAAAAGCCCGGGAAGTTATTGGCAAAAACGGGGTTGAAGGGCTGATTACAGACCGCCGGGAAATTACCTGTGATGCTGTAATTTGGGCAGCCGGCGTTCGTCAGAATACGGAACTGGCCAGAGCTGCGGGAATAGAAACAGGTGGCCTGGGCGGCATAAAGGTGGATTCTCAGATGAAAACCAGCCAACCTGATATATATGCCTGCGGAGATTGTGTTGAAACCTCGGATCTGCTTACCGGCAGACCTGCTTTATGTTTGCTGTGGTCCTGCGCTAAAGCTCAGGCAGAAGTCGCGGCTCGAAACTGCCTCGGTGAGAAGACTATTTACCCAGGAGCGCTCAAGTTAATTATTGAAGAAGCTTATGGGAAGCCCTGTATGGCTGCCGGCTTGCTGGAAGAAGAACTGGATGGAATAGGACTTACGATAATAGAGAAGGAAACGGAAAATACTTACCATCGTATCTTGATCCAGGACGAGCGAATAATGGGGATTCAGGCAGTTGGCAGCACGGAAGCTATAGGTCCTCTGCTCTACCTGATGAAAAAAAGGATGTCGCTATCCGAGATAAAACGAATTATTAACACCCCTTTGCTGTTGAAGAATATGCCATGGATGCTTACGATAGACAAATATCTGCAATAACAAAAGAGGAGGTTGGGAAATGGATACACGGGAGTTTTTTATTGATTATCATAAATGTGTAGGCTGTGGAACATGTGAGATGGTGTGCTCATTAGTCCACGAAAATGCCTGTTCCCCAGCCCTTTCTCGAATCAGGATAGTCCGTTACCGTCGGGAATCATACAATGTCCCGGTTACCTGTGCTTTTTGTGAAAAACCGCCCTGTTTGGACGTGTGCCCGGTGGGGGCTATAACCAAAAACCATGAGACTGGCGATGTCAGCATTCGAGCCGAGCTTTGCATCGGTTGCCGCCAATGCTCTCAGGCTTGCCCGTTCGGACATATGAACTTTGACACTGCGCAGGGCATAGCTTTCAAGTGCGACCACTGCGGAGGTGATCCCCAGTGCGTTAAATTCTGTTGGACTGGCGCCATTGAATATTTGGACCGGGAAACCGCTGTGGATATTAAACGCAGCAATTTTGCAGACAGCATAATGCAAGAACGCCATAAGTAGGAAATACTACACCGGATTATGGTCATTATGACTAACATAATGGCTAAAATGATACCTGTCCAACAGTACCGCGCAGGTTTCAGAATAATGCACATTCCTTATTTTCCTGCCCTTGCCTAGCACCCGGGCGGTGCGGTTCTTACGATCTAAATCGGCTGCATTTAGACCCTGCAGTTCCGAAGAGTCGGATCTGTTACTGAAGAATTTTTGATAGGCTCAATATGAGCGCCCGGGCTCATGACCGCAATCTAAAGGTCGCCCGCACCATAGCCGATTTGTATGGCGCGGAACATATCAGGGTGCAAGACCTGGCAGAAGCAATTCAATGCCGGAGTTTGGGCAGGAAATATTGGAGAAATGGGTAAAGGCTTATTAATTGAGCCAGGCTACAGACATTAATAGATTAGATCTGATAATTCTCAAAACAAGCTATTTATCGCTAAGGCAAGGCGCGATCATGACGGTCAACATTGTAAAAGATAATAGCATTTCCGCCAGCATATTGCCACACAATTCTAATATCCATATTGGCAGATGCTTCCATCAAAGGTTTGTGCCCCTTAATAGGCTTACTTCGTAGGCTTGGATGGGCAGGATTCTCTAATATCAATCCGATTGCCTTTTTAATTTGTTGGTAGGCTGATTGATCAGATTTAGCAAAATTTCTAACCATGCTTTCAAATTGCGGAGTTGTTTGCATCTTAAACATTAGCGATTATTCCATTTCCTTTTCTATGAAGGCAAAAAATTCATCGGGCTTTTCGTAAGTCATTATCTTCCCTTCACTCAACTCACGGGCGGCTTGAGCCATTGATTTTTGCCAGTGTTCCGTATAGAACCATGCCTGATCCATGGGAATAACCACTACTGGTACTAGGCGTATGGATCCATCGGTCTCCATGATAAATTCAACCTCATCTCCGGGTTTAATACCTGCTGCTTTAACTATTTCACCGGGAATGGTTATTATATTACGGTCACGAACTTTCGCCAACATCCCCAATATCCTTCTTTCTGCATTTCTGCAATACCTATCTATATTATATGATATAAATCAAAAACATGTCAAAAATAAAGATTCATATTGATTAATAGCTAAAATTTGTACTGATTGAGTGTCCCCTCAAGCTGGTCTGATAGTTGGGCCAAAGCTTCGGCGGAAGATGCAATTTCCTGCATACTGGCGGATTGTTCTTCAGTAGCAGCGGAGATCGTCTGACTATTGGCTGCTGTATCCTGAGATATTTCCCGAATCTCTTCTACAGAAGCGATCACGTTGCTGCTGGATTGTGTGAGCCGTTGGATGATTACGGCAATCCCTTGAACTGACTGATTGACATTTTCTATCTGCGCTTGAATCGTTTTAAACGATTCGCCGGCAACTAGAACGACATTTTGTCCAGCAGAAACTTCTTCTGCGCTTTTATCCATCTTTTCAATAGCATATTTGGTTTGTAATTGAACCTCTCCAATAATCTGTGCGATGTTGCTTGCAGATTCTTGGGATTGCTCTGCAAGTTTCCTTACTTCTTCCGCAACGACTGCAAAACCACGTCCTTGTTCTCCGGCTCTAGCTGCTTCAATTGCAGCATTCAAAGCGAGCAGATTGGTTTGGGACGCCAAACCGGAAATTGTATCAACAATATGGCTGATTTGCTCAGAAGAAGTACCCAGCTCACGAATTGCTTTCGCCGTATCCTGCACGATGGCATTGATGTTGGTAATGGATTCAACTGCATGATTGATCGCATTCCCGCCGTCATTTGCCGCTGCGGCCGAATCCTTGGTGAGAAACGTCGCTTCAGAAGCGTTCTTTAATATTTCATCGATTTGATTGTCAATCCCTTTAACAATTTCAACCGTACGATTCACAGCATTTACCTGATTAATTGTCCCTGATGCAACTTCTGCAACCGTTTGGGCCACTTGCGTGGCGCCCTGTGCAGATTGCTGTGAATTCGCCTCAAGTACTTCACTTGACGATGCAATTTCCGTAACAGCCTGTCTAATCTGCGTCATTGATGATTTAAGCATGATAGCCATTTCCTTGAAGTCTTTTTGCAGCTGGCCAACTTCATCTTTGCCATGAACAGTCAGATTAATTGCCTTGGTGAAATCACCCGATGCAATCATATTTGCCTGGTCTGCGATGCTTTTGATTGGGTCTGAGATATATTTTGCAACTACCGAACCGATTGCTGCACTTATGAAGGAGGCAATCAATACGATGATAATCGCTGAATTGCGTTCCTTCCTGATCGGTGCCATAGCATCTTCATAATTCATACGGGTTGCCACCCCAAATGAAGTTCCTGGAATATTGGCATATGCGGCAATGACCTTTGCCCCGTCAAATTTATATATTTGTGTGCCGGATTGCCCTGAAACTGCTTGTTTAACCATTTCTTGCAGCTCGGGCGCAGTTATTTGTTTATCTTTTTCATCAGGATTGATCACTTTCAGCGAACCAATATATTTTTTATCTGGATGAGCAAATACGAGTCCGTCTTTACCATCAAAAGCAAATGAATAATTGCTGTCGCTTATCTTGGCTTGGTCAACAATCTTTTGCAGTTTATCAATGTTAATGGAAATCCCCAGATATCTTTCAGGAGCACCCGCAACTGTTACCGGAGTAGTAATCATAATGGATGGTTTCTGTGTTGCCTGGGATATGAGTATCTCACGGGAAATAACCGTTTTCTTGGTTATTTTAACTTCCTGCATATATTCCCTGCTTGCAAGAGAACTTGTTTCCCCTTTTTCATTAAGCTTGTTCAGAGAGCCATCCGCAATAAAAACAGTCGAGAAAATTTGATTTTGCTCCTTAACGGAAAGCAGTGCTTTTATTATCGTATCCTTGTCAGCAGATGCAAAAGCAGGGTTATTCGAAGCTGTTTCCAGGGTTGAAACCGTTCTGGCCATTTCTGTTTCCAATCTGGAGGCCGTTATTACTGCTTCGTTTAAACTTTCTTCTCGTACAGTTTTCTCCATTTCTGGTACTCTGTTAGTATAATCATAAACTTTCGTTGCTGTAATTGATAAAATGACGAGTAGAGTTATAAGCGAAACCAGTTTTGCCCGAATACTCATGCGTGTAAGTTTGCTGCGAAATTCCAATAGTTTGTCCTTCCTTTTCTAATTTTTATTAATGTTTTGGAAAGCGTTTTGGTGAATTATACTTTAAAACAAAGCTAAATATATGAAGTACTAAATCAATATGAATTGATTATAAGTAAAAAATGCAGATATGTACACTATATCTTCGATATATGTCAGCATGGTACATAATGTTTATTATATAATGAAGCAATATTTGGCGCGTTCGTCTTTAAGCTCACTGACAATTAATAGCAATGGATAATCATTATTAAGACATTGGATTTGACGCATTGTGGATAACAACAGGTGTGATGCTTGTTATGGAACAAGAAAAATCCATCAATAATGGTACGAGCGGGATACATAATATAGATTAATGAACCGGAAGTTCATAGTTGCCGACAGCATTTTAATGAGATTTTGCAGCTAATCATGCCTGTTTGTGGATAGGATCTCCTATTTCGGCTGCCCCATGGCTGCTCTTCTGGATCACGGGGTCACATTAAACTTCATTCTTGTCCCATTTTTTAGGGTCTGTCCCCCTCTGGCTTTTACCCGGCTGCTTATAAAGAGATAATATGTGTCTGCGTCTTGCCAGTCCAAAAATCATAATAGATATCTTCTTTGGAATATTTATAATTTAAAGGTTAGGCATAAGAGATAATTATCAATCAACTACTGTAAACTGCACCTTATAGTAGTTCTTTAGAGATGTCCCGGCTGCCGATTTTATTCCTCTTATGTACATAGTATAGGTGCGACCGGGCTGGTAGCCGCCGGCAGGAGGGCTGACCAGAGCCGACTGGCCGTCGTTGCCCATATCTACTTTTGTGTCTACGGTGTTAAAGCTCTGATCATAAACGATGATCCTGCTATCGGTTATGGTGCTGGTATCCAAGCGGCGATTGAATTTGATGGTCCAGACTTTATCGACAGGCACTTCATTAAATGATCCGGAACCGCTCCAGGGAACATATTGGTCATCACTTACGGTACTGGTATAAGTCTGTGTCAAAGCAGTATCAAGATAGCTTTGCGCTGTTGCCGCCAGAGTTAAGGTATAGGTTGATCCTGGGGTAAGGGCACCGTTTTGGGGGGATACCTCAAAAACCATGGCCAGCTCATTTTCAGGATTCAAGGCCGTGATATCAATATCGATGCTGTTATTCACTGTTTCCTTGCCTTCGCTCATGGACAGCGCGGCGGTTACGGTGTCAATTTTCATGGGCTTGTTAAAGGCAATTTCCCATTTCATGGCATCCCGGTCAAAGGTAATAGTCGCCGCAGGTGTCGTCTTCGATACCATGGCCAGGTTTACGCCCAGTTGGGGAGGAGGCACCGGCAGCCATTCGCTTTGGCTGTTGTAATAGCCGTCCTTGGACAGCCGCACCTGCCACCATCCCGAGGGAACATCCCATTGATACCAGCCAGCGGCGGTGGTGAACTGGGGGTTAATCTCGTCATAGTCGGCAGCTTCCGCCCAGAGGCAGGCATTAGTGCCTTTATTATCATCAGCCAGCCACAACTCGGCCCGGACACCAGCTATGGTATTGGATGGCATACCCTCATAGGCATAGCCGCTGGGATCAATCTTGATTGTTGTATTGGTCGAGGTGTTAGTGGTATTAACATTGCCGCACATCAGGTAGAAATGTTTCGCCCAGGCGTTATTCAGGGCTGCGAACTCTTCAGCTGATTGGCGGTAACTGTCAAGTTGATTGTTGCCCACGATGCAGTTATATAGAGATCCCGTGATAGTCAATCCTGCGGTAAGTGTCGCCACCCCGACATTAACCACAGGAATCGCTGAACCCACACCCAACGCGGTCCCAATCGCCGGAGCCGCCGCAGCAGATATAGAACCGGCTTGAAGACTGTTATAAGCCGCATATTGGGTCGAAAACTTCTCATACTCCACAAAACGGTCTTGCATATTTTTCAGAGTATTATCAAAATTAGTTTTTTCATTCTCAGAAAGTAATTCATAACAGAGTGAACCCGTATTGGTTTTTCTGTTTTTCATAGATTCCATTGTTTCTATTTGAAGCTTCATATATTGGTAGAGTTCTTTGTTGGTCATACCAGCTGTAGCAATTGATATTACGGTGCCAGGTATGCTGGCGCTATTATAGCAATTCGTTTCGATAAAATTGTTTATCGTGTCGGTTGTTTGAGTGACTGTGGTCTGTATTACTTCAGATACATTACTGCCCGTATCCGACTGACCTTTTGAGGCTACCGACCAGTTTGCGCCATAGCCATCCAATTCGCTGTCAGCAACCGCGACGTTGTATTTGTCAAAATCTTTGGGCATGTTCTCCGCATCGACTGTCTCCCAGCCATTAAAAACCCCGTTATACTTGTACCACTGTTCGGAGTAAGTTCCGTCAGATTGCCGGGCGGATGCCTTATAATACAAGGTTTCTCCCAACGCTCCGGCGGACTGCCCTGTATAGGAGTAATGCTGTCCCTCCTGCGGCGGGTAATAAACCTGTTTCCCGTCGCTCAATGTGAAATATACGCCGCCGTCATGGGCAAGAGCCGAATCGCCGGTAAAGCTTACTGTATTCCCATCCTTAATAATGCAATAGGTGTTGACTACATTTACCGCACTGCCGGAAGCCAGGGAAGACAGAGTATCGTTAGCAATAAAATCGTCGATTTCCTCACCGTTCACAGTCTGCCGGAGATACACCTTTCCACCGTTTTCCATGGCCCATTTATGAAAACCAAGCTCATCGAGCTCCGCTTCCGTCACTCCGCCGGCTTTGGCACTTAACGGGGGCGAGCCGATACTTATAGTATAGGAAAGCTGGCTCTGGGCTTCATCCGCCAGCGTAATGTCGGCGGTAATGTTACTGCTGCTGGAGTTGGTAATGTTTACTGTGGCGTTTTTCATCTCCATCGGCATGGAATCAAGGTATTCCTCCTCCGTGGTTTCCATGTATTGATACGGATCCTCAAAATAATCGGCCGGCAACGTCAACATTTCTATTGGGTCAGGCACATAGTTGTTCATAGTAAATTGGATGGTTATAGGCCCGGGTTTAAAATTATTCAAGGATCCATGGACGGTGCCGGTCAACCATTGCTTTTGGGTCGCGTCGTACAACGCCGGCACAATCATGGGCTGGCCGCCTGAATTGTAGGCGTCGCCGTTGGATATGACCACCCACATCTTGTTTATTTTGGAGTCGTCGCTTGTTTCCACCGTGAAGTTCATGATGTTGTCCGCATCCCACTGAATTGCCAGTTTGGCCGGGGCATCCGGACCTATCAGCTCAACCGGACCGAAAACCGGAGTCTGATAAAGCAATCTGGTGATCTTGGGCAGCAGCGGCTGGTATTCGATTTCCAGCACCGATGAAACCTGTTCTTCAGGGCCGGTTATGCTCTTGGCCGTCAGATAATGTATGGAACCGGATGAATCACCATTTAAAGTGACGGTCTTTTCGAAACTGCCGGCTTTACTGGCAGTTGCCTCTCCAATGCTGGTTGCACCGTCGTAGATGGTAACCTGGGCCTGAGACGGGGCCGTCCCCCGCAGGATTATAGTGGTAGTCCCGGTGGAGGATGGGCCATAGAGACTGATTTGCCGCACAATTGCCTCTGCGCTGCCTATGAACTCCTGAGTCTTAATCCCGTTCCCATCCACATCGTATTCAAATTTGGCCGTAAGTGGTTCGGTGGACTGGGCGTTGACCTGTACTGTAAAAACAAAGGAATACAAATAGTATAAATATGCGTGAATAGCCTCAATGGTAAGCTGTTTTTTGGCGGCATCATATGCATAGTCAACTTCAAAGCTGCGGTCATCCGTATTATAAACCCCACACTCATCGGTAAAGTCCATTCCCTCAGGCAGGTCAACAATGATTTTTCGGTGGGTTACCGTAAAACCGGTGTCCTTGAGAGCGTATTTTACCACAAAGGGAGTGAGGGGCGAGCTATATTCAGGTTTGGCGTAAACGGTGGTGCCGATGCTGTCTAAAACCGCCACTTTCTCATTTGCCGGAGCTGAAACAGATTGTGCAACAATGGTACCGTCGGCAATGGTTATGGTATATTTTTGGTAGTCCACGCCTTCCGCCAGCCCGTATTCGGCCAGATCATTCATACTCGAACCTAAAAAGGGGCCGATTTCCCGGCTCATGACCACCACATAGTAAATACCATTCTCCTCCAGCTCTGAAGGCCTTTTACCGTAAGTAAAAACCTGGCCGGGAGCCAGCTCGAATTTCACCTCCCGAGAATTGCCTCGATAAACTGCGCCGGCAACACTTCCGCTCTGCCCGTCAGGCGGATCCTCATCAGCCATGATAACCGTATAACCTTTTTCGGTATCCACAAACTGCAGCTTATTTACAGCGTCATAGCTGGTTCCTATGGTTAGCGGCAGGGTTTTGATCACTTGGGAGTTTATTAACTGCATGACCACTTCCACCGTATCGCCCGGAGCGATGCCATGGCCTTGCTGGTAATAGCAGGTAGAACCGCTTACCTTTTTAGGATATAGTTTTATATTTCCTTTCTTTAGATAGGGCGTACCGTTGTAAGGGCCATAATAATTATCCGGGGTGACCGGCGTAGCCGGACCGGTTGTGGTAGCAGCACTGTAGCCGTAGCTTATATCGGCCTTGAAGGCATAATGCTCAAGCTCGATGCTGCCTATACTGTATGTACCCCCGGTAAAATTCTGCTCATAATAATACTCCCGGGCATCAACGTAATCGTCTTTGGTAATGGTAAGATTGCCGCTGCCGCCGGATTTGGCCAGGGCTTCAAAACTGCCGTCCTCACCGGCGTAATACACCGCACAGATTGTGCCTTCGCTGTCTATAACATCTATCCTGGCGCCGGGCACAGGTTGTTTACTATTTTCATCTATAATTTTGCCGGTTATTTTATAGTTGTTAACATAATTGACGGTCAGCTCGGCCTCGGCTTTCATAAGCGGGTTGTCCGCCAGCCTTGCCTCAATAGTGCTGGTAAAGCTGCCTGCCTGGATATCATTGTCCTTAATATTACTGATGTAATATGTTCCTTGGCCGCCGGATAGAGAAAAGTAATCAACCCCGTTGCTGCCCCCTACACCGTTCAAGTACGTGGCAAGAGTATTTTTCACCCTTATTTCCAGTGTTTTATTCACATCCAGGAGGTTGCCGGCATTGTCGGTAAGAGTCGCGGTGGCCGTGAGAATGCCGTCCAGCACCTCGCCGTCAGCGTTTACGTTGACTGAGTCTGCAGATAACACTAAAGTCAATTTTGAGTCTGTAAAGGTTAATTTCGGGGCGTTAATCTGACCGGAGTACTCGGAGGTGGTCAGTTTGACGATGGGTATTGTAGTATAGGCCGAGCTAAGTGTGCTGGTGGGGTTTACCACATCGGATATTTTGAGGGCCACCCCCGATGCCGGAATGGTAATGGGAACGGTATTGGCAAATGATATTTCTACCGTATCGGGTTTGCCGTCCGTATACAGGCATTGCGCCGCCAGCTTCAGGCCGGTGATGTTACCGGTAAGGCAGCTTATTCCACTTACAGCGTGGAACATGGCACCATCGGCTTGCAGGGTTATTTTGTCTCCCGCTTGGACCGAAATATCCTGAGACGGCTTCAAGTTAAGCGTCCAATCGGTAACGGCGTTTTTGCCGCTCGCGGCGGGTATCACGGTAGTACCGGTTAAATCAAAGGATGTAGACCCACCACCGCCTCCTTCCTCTATGGGAAGTTGGAAACTCATGCCTGCCGTCACAGAATTACCATAAAAGTCGGTCGCTTTACTACCCACGCTGTACCAGCCGGGCGCAGTAGCATAAGCAGTCAGTGTCGCCGTGGGGCTCCCCGCTGTTCCCCAAGTACTGCCGCTATCTTGAAAAACATCGCCTAAACCCGCCTTAAATAGGCAAACAATCTCGTTTTCATCCAGGCTGGTCGCATCAACAGTGATCTTGGCCGGATTGCTTTGCGTCGGACTGGTATATGCGGGTTCAACTGTGATAGTGTAAGAGATACGGTTGAACTCGTCCTGATATATCCATTTATTGCTCTGAACGGCCCAGACCGGGTCAGGTGACAAAACAACAGCCAGTACAAGCGCTAATATAGTCAATATGAACCCTGGCAGAACAGATTTTTTAAAAAACATATCAACACCTCCCAAATAAATCGGACCTAACCGTACCAGCTGTAAAACTCCCTATCATTGCACATCATTGCTGGTAAAAATTGAGGTGATTATAATTACAACTAATCTACAGATATTGCTGAAAAATCACACAAATTCCACACATCAATAATACAACATTGATTATTCATAATCCTTCCAAATATTAATGCAAAGACAAAAAATTCCTTATGGTTCAAACTTTCACAGTTAACCATAAGGAATTTGCAGAATTTCATTAGTTCATCCAGACTTATCGTTATCATTCTTTATCTTTGGTCCCCAAAAAGCCGGGGGGCTCCCCCGGCTTGTGCTGCATAATATCTTCGGCTCCTTTTGAAATGCTACCCCAAATCCTCAAAAGATATTATCTGCCCACGTTTTCTTAAATATTTATAATGGGGTTTTATCTCCTTTGAAAATCGAAGGTCTGGCTTCGGTCGCGATTAAAGAAATAAAATCTTCCATTTCTTCTCTATCTCCAGAAATAAAAGCCCGGGGCCGCCTCCTGCCTTAACCGGTATATTCCGGTTGAATAGAAGGGCACCCTGGACTGATTACCCGGGGATGGATAATCTCCTTATTTATTGGATTTTGGTTCTTTGCAGCACATAAAGGACTTAATCGTCCAGCGTCGATAAAGGCAATTGTAGCAGGAGGCAGCTTCATCAGCTACCATTTCATCTTCGTCATCGGCCCGGAAGCTTAAACACTTCTCGGCTATTTGGGCTGCCGCCGCCCAGTCTTCCTTGCCTCCCGCATACTCATTTTCGCCATTTTCGTTAATTCGCCACATTCATATCATCTCCCTATCAACATATCTTAATAACCCATGTTGCGCAGTATCCATATAAGGCGTAAGTCAAATTAAAAATCCTTCATTTGGCTCTTGGAGTAGGTCTGCCAGCGTGCCCGGCCTGCCTCTATTTCATTGATGGCAAAAACCGGCAGAACTGCTTTTCCATACAACCATATCGTCTTAATCTGATCCCCCAGGACAACCATATCGTCTTTCTGCAAAATGATTCCTTCCTCCAGGCACTTAACCATATCAACCTTCCCCTGGGAACAAATATCGCCTACCGTTGTTATGTCATTTTCCGCTTTGATCTTCAATTTGCCTTTGAAACGCCCGTCATTTCCGCTTAAACGTAATCCGGCTCCGGCCAGCGCTCCAATGACCCCCTGCCCCGTGCCGCCATGTTCTGAAAGGTGAATGCCCAACATTTCTGCCAGATCATAGGCTTCCTGTTTTGTCAGCACATAATTCTTAGCCATATAACCAAAGGAGATTAGCCATCCCGGTCGGCTTATGCGTTCGGTAACCGCTACACACAGTCCCGGGTCTGAATCGGGTGTGCTTTCGTGAGCTAAGAAATCAGAGGCAAAGTCAATTACGGAATTCAAAAATGAGCTTTCTATGTCCGCTTCGAAACACATGGAACTATTGTGGGAAGTATATGGTATATCCGGATGAATGAGTAATTGGTGACGAGTAATCGGATCACACCTGCCCCAACCCTGGTCTTCAATAGCCTGCTTTATCAAACCAGCCAGCTCTCCGGTTCCCCTGACCTCAACCCCTTCTATTTTCATAGTATCCGTATCATCAATTGAAAGCAGAATTCTCACCACTAAGCCCCCTGTATCTTAATACTATTCATCTAATCATATTGTAAAAGGAAATAAATTTCTTAACAACTCAGTCCCTCAACGAAGCTGTCTTGACAGGAGAGCCCTGATAGGCCCACTCATCAGTTCACCGATATTTCCCATTAACTCGGGGACAGCCACAGCCAGCCCGGCATTGCATTCAGGAGTTCCGGTTCTTTTTATCAGGTTACAGGCATGGTCAACAAAATCGGCCAGGTATTGCTCTCCAATGTCTGCCGAAAAACTGCGGGCCGTATTGTGTTTTTTACAACCGGTATCCGGATGGGAATACAGCCTTTGACGACTGGGAATAGCACATTTACCCCAACCGTTATCTTCTATAAATTTGGATAAAATAGAAGCGGTTTCGCCTGCTTTAGCACCATCAAGCTGCCGAGAATCATCGATAGCAACAAATATTTTCATTGTGCACCTCCGGTCAAAATCCTTACAGCAACCCTATATCCCGAATGCAACCGCTCAATAACTTTTCAAATGTTTATTATTACAGGTATGCCACTTACCGTTCTCCAGATAAACCAAAAGCTTTCTTTTTCCGTCTAATAGTACTGTCTTTATTTTTTCCCCTATTATGAGTACTTCATCATCAGTAAGTATTTGCCCGTCTATGGATTGCACTTCTTCTATTTCAGTATGTGCAATAATTGAGCCTACCCCCATTGTCTCCCCAATATCTTCCAACTCAGTTCTTCCCTGAAATCTTCCGTCATTTCCGCTCATCCTGAGAGCAATCCCGGCTAGTGCTCCGATAATACCCTGACCGGTCCCGCCATGCTCGGAAAGATGAATGCCACAATCTTCGGCTATCTTATATGCTTCTTCCTTGTTTACTATCTCCACTTTAGTCTTATATCCGAAGCGCATTAGAAGACCAATATCCTTTATATGGTCATTTACAGCCACACATAGTCCTGGGTCTGAACCCGGTGCGCTGGAGGTCCGCAAAAAGTCTGCTGCACTTTGAATGAATTCGTCAACTATTTCCAACCCCATATCTACAATGAAGCACATAGAGCTGTTGTGCGAAGTATACGGTACATCAGGGTGTAATAGTAACTGATGCCTGGTTACCGGTTCGGGGTCCCCCCAGCCCTTCTCTTTTATAATTTTTCTCAGCTCATTGGCCGATTGCCCGGTTGCCCCAATCTCAAGACTGTCGGTATCATCTATGCCGATATATATTTTCAAAGAAAGCCTCCTTACCTTTAAGGGGGAGACAAGGGAACGGTCCGAGACCACTGAAAAAGTACCCTTTTTAAGCCGCCTCGGCGTCTGCCTTAATCCGATTTTGTTGGTTAATCAGCAACCAACGGTATAAAAACTTCAAAACAAGTGCATATAAACCTTTTGAGG
>Ga0074198_1000078_pt1 | contig 145422 bp, 140 predicted proteins | sample EPASupsiteSAE323_FD_64527 | JGI IMG/M metagenome (GOLD analysis project Ga0074198, IMG submission 64527) | Bioremediated contaminated groundwater from EPA Superfund site, New Mexico - Sample SAE3-23 | ecosystem: Environmental > Aquatic > Deep subsurface > Groundwater > Contaminated ... | reverse complement strand
CAGTACGCTTCCAAGAGCGGTGGCAAGGTTGCAGGTGGATCGAGAAACCTACTACACATCCTAATATTATTTAACCGCGAAATATTTATTGATTTGTGGCTCACGATAAATCGCTATTGGTGTAAATGCAATATGTCTTTGACCTACTAGGGGCAACAGGCCAAGTCTTTTGCTAAATAAATCTATTTCCCTTACCATGGATTTTGCAAATAAATTTACATCAAGATTCTCCTTGTCTGCGAATACCTTATCGAGTTCAGTCTTTAATTCATTAAGTGATTCTCGGAGTATCGGATTGATGGGTGGCTTTAATGATGTTATTTGTCCTACGATTGTCCAATTTGCATCTTCAAAATATCCGTATTTGAATGCAATGTCCGTCCTTTGTTCGAGAAAATAATCATCCTTAAGTTGAGATTCAAATATCAGTTCTCCCCTCTTATTGAGAGATAAGTGTGCTGCAAGAAGAACATCCAGTGGTATTAAGTCACCGCTAAATGCTTCATCAAGAGCTTTTATGACTACTTCTATAATTTTTCCTTTGCCAAGCGAGGGATCGCCGTTACCTGGAAACTTGCTGCTCAACATTGCATAAGACTTTGTTTTTATCAACTCTTGCATTGCAGGTGCCATGAGGCTATCCGTAGCCTGATTTGCATAAAAATCCAATATATTGCCAGATATCGCTTCTGCTGATAGGTCCACAATTCGTTTGGCTAATTTAATAAAGCTGCTTGCATTTCTATAATCGCTCATTTCTACATACGTAGCACTAAATTTAATGAAATCTGAGCTTTTCAAGTTGCTTCTGATCGTTCCTGCATCTATTTTGGAATCATTGGATGCGAACCGATCCAAATCGATAAGATATCCAAGATCCTTTAAACTTTGCTCGAAGAGAGCATATTTAAAATGCTCCAACGTTTTCTTGGAAGACAATGACGAGATATCAGAGCTTCTCCTAGATTTTTCCCCCTGTAAATTGCCCTTTATCGATGCTTCAAAATTGCCTATTTGGCTAAAAATAAAATCTGCCAGTTTTGCTGTATTCTCACCTAATCCGAATCTTGCAAAAACTTCTGCAGATATTGCATTCTTGTGAAAGCATTCTTTTTCTTGAGCTTCGCTTACATCTATATTTTGTATCAAGCCACCAAATAATTGTGAGAAATATGAATCTAGTTTTTGATCATCTATGTATATGAAATCCCTTGGTTTAAATATAATATCCCCTCTTGACATTTCTCAATCATCTCGATAAGCCTATTTTTAAATGTACCTGGCACAATTAAAAAGTTATCTCTGCGAGAGTATAGTCATTTATAAATGAACCTAATTGCAAAACCTCATTACATGCTATAATTAAAAATAAATGTCTTAGGTGCGGGGGATGGGATTCGAACCCACGAACACCTTCGTGACTGGACCCTGAATCCAGCGCCTTTGACCTGGCTTGGCAACCCCCGCAAAAGAGGCAGCCAATCTCATGCAGTTGTACTATTTAACTGTATTCGTGGGCCCCACGCCTTCCAGCTGGCCTGGCCTCGCCTCTGCTTGTGAGAAAGCCCCAGCTAGCTGCGATCTCCTCAGTCATTCGTCCTGCAGCTATCTCACCGCCGTACCTGAGAGCGCCAGTGAGAATGCCAGAGCCAACCGCAAAGGCAATTGTTGTCAGTTGTCGTGCGGGCTAGTACCTGCCCTTCTCCAGAAGACCATACGCGAAGCAAAGGAAACTCACTGGGAGGGCTGGTTTTTGATGATGAATTATAAGACTATTTGGTATATTTTTGAGTTCACAGAGAATGGTTAAATTCAAGGAAGTCAATATGATTGAATATGTTCTCAGAATATGTCCATGCGGCGCTAAAGCTGGCGGAATATGATACACTGGAGGATGGCTCTTACGTGGCCACAGTCGAAGGGCTACAAGGCGTGATTGCAATTGGAGACAGCATTGAAGATTGCCGCATAGACCTGATAGATGTCATTGAAGGCCGGATAGCGCTTAGATTGAGACTGGGCGACAGAATACCATCAATTCAGGGTGTGTCGATCAACGTCTCGGCGGAGCCCGTAGCGATTGTCTAAGCTGATTCCAGTTCCTAGAAGAGAGCTGATCAAACGGCTGAAAAGACTGGGCTTCATTGGCCCATATCCTGGATCAAATCATGATTATATGATCCGTGATGGAGTGTACGTGAGCACTTGATAGATTGAGGGGGAAATGGCTCAGATTCAAGGCTGTCTATCTTTTCCATCGATCGTGAGATGACCTCGGCAGGTAGGCGACGCAGGTCTTTTTCTACGGACGGCTTGAATTCAATTCTAAACGATGCCATCTCGCTTCAGCCTTTGCTTCATCTCTTCCAAGCTAATGGTGGTCTGCTCATTCCTGCGCTCAGCAACGACTGCAAGATCGTGAAGATCCTCAGTCATCTGCTCATAGCGTTCTATGGAAAGAATAAGTCCTTTTCTATTGCCTTTGGAATCGATTATGTATTGCTCATCGGATATGCCTGCCATAGATCCACCTGGACGCACGTTTGCGCATTGCTGAGTTATATCATTCTTCTCGATTTAAATCGGTAAGGTGAGTGGAAATATTAGCTCGCTCAGGAATCGTCGCCCGTGTCTCTTCCGATAGTCCTCTCAGTCAGTGTTTGCCGTCTTTGTGGCTTTGTGCCTTTGTGGTGAAATTTGTAGTATTAATTCCAATATTTATTGCATAACCAATAAAAAGATAAGCCACAAAGCAGCAAAAATTATTGTCCCGTGGCCGAAGCTCCCACTTCCTCTGCCCGGCAAGCTACCCCGCGCCGCTCTATCTCCGCCAATAGCTCCTCCATGAACACTCCCCGCCCGGCCACGTGCGCATGCGACTGCTCAGCCACCCGCCCACCCGTGTAGCCACTGCTCGTAGTAGCAACGCCACAACTGGGACTTCCCACCACCCCCACGATGCGCAGCCTTGCGCCATGCCGGGCCAGCATCTCCATGAGGTCTGCATAAGGGGTGATGAGCGTTCGGCAGAATCTGCGGAACTGCGGCACATCCATCTGGTTCTTCGTGACAGTCCAGCGATCGAGCCCCAAGTAGAGCGCCTCAGGACATGGCAGCTGGATGACCGGCCCGGCTGGCGAAAAGTGCACAGGCGCGAGGCCCCTGACCCGCGTCAGAGGATTGAGCAGACAGTGGGACAAGATGGTGATCTCCTGCGCCAGCATGGATGAATCCTCTGAAGAGGGATCCTCAATCTCAACTCTCACCTGCTTTTTATTGGACTGCATCAAAGTCACCGACATCTCATAGTATTATAAGTATTCATTGACTTCTGGACAGGCCTTGAGGTCGATCGCAGAGCCCAAAGCGCCCCTGCCATAAAATAGATCGGTTAGGCTACTTCTTCTGCATTTTCTTCAAATGCTGGTAGAACTGAATGCCGTCTTTGTCGTCGTAGAAGGTCACCTTCTCAGCCTTGTCACCCACCTTGATCTTGAGGGTGTTGTTGTGAAACTCGTCCACATACTCCACGTCGTCAATCACATCCAACGGCACAGTCTGCACGCTGTCCCAGGCAATCCCGGAGCGCACAAAATGCACATTTCTGTCTGTCGTCACCAGATAGCCCAGCACATGGTCCAGCATGCCCATCCGGGCAAAGGTCAGCATCTGCTCACTTGCCCGGCTGTGCAAGATGGCTGGCGCAATCTGCACCAGCCCCTCTCCCGCTGCAGCCAACTTTTTGGCCGTTCTTTTCAGCTTCTTCGGAACCTCTATGCCACAGGATTCAATTGTCTCTGTCATGTTAATCTGCAATGATCTTATGCTTATAGTCTTTAGCTATGGTCATTTATTTGTGCGGCCTTTGTGGCTTTGTGCATTTGTGGTTTGGTTTTAGTACAACTGCGACCATCACCACAAAGACACTAAGGCACAAAGACGACAGCAAAACTTAAGTTACAATCTTCTCCAGGCAGTCGTTCTCCAGAGCGATCTTCACCTCGCGCGCCAGCCTCCTGCCGGTGGACATATTGGTCCGCCACAGAGCGTTTCCGTAAGGATGCCCGACCGCCATGTGAACATTTGTGCCGCCGCCGATGCGCGGGGCCACGTCGTAGATATAGAAATTGAGATCTTTGTCCACACAGGTCTGCAGACAGAAGGGTCCAATGATGCCAGGAGAATAGTGCTCTTGAGTAGCTGCAACATACTTCTCTGCGAGAACAAAAGCCTTCTCTAAAAGCGACTCTCGCAAAGTCGCCGAGTTATGCCCGCAGACCGTGTACTCAGGATTTATCTGCCTGTCGTTAAGAGAGAGCTGCTGGGGGGCAGGCAGCCTGCAGTGCCCGTCAAGCGATGTCTCGAACCTCCAGTCGATGCCGATCAGCTCAATTGCCTTGCTGATGGGCGAGTAGAAGAAGTCCAGGTTGAAGACCGGCCCAATGATATACCGCTCAATTCTGGCCAGCTCAATTCCATCCTGATCAATCACATTCTGACGCAGCAGTGTGTCGGCCTTCTGGCAGTACTCCTCGTAGGAGGATGCTGTGAAAAATCCCCTCTCCAGCGTCTTGACAGCATGAGGCAGCTTGACCATCACCAGCTCCTTTATGTCCTCAGCCTCGACCGGCTCAGGAAAAGGTAGCCCCGCCTTCTCAAGTATCCAGTAATAATCCCTCTTGTCCCCGCGCTCCTCAGATCGGAGCAGATTTCGCGAGCCTATAAGAGGTAAGGTAAACTGATCCTCAACCGCATCTATGCCGCAGTAAGATGTAAACGAACGGTTGGGCACGAACAGAGTGTTCTTTTCTTTGAGAATATCCTGATTTTCGGGCTCCAAAATCTGCGAGAACTTCGTGAGCATCATGACCTCATCGATCATGCCGCCCACGATCTTGCCAGATTTGTCCCTGCTGGCACGGAAGTACTTGACATAAGGCATCTCCCGCCCTTCCTGGCATACCGCCAGCGTCCTGAAATTCTCCTCCACTGCGCCGTCTGCCGTGTCCAGGGCAGAATGGGATGCAATCATCCCGATTCGCAGATCATCGAGGTCGTATCCCCTCAAGACCTCTAAAACCTTGCTGCGATCGATCAAGTCAGAGCACCTCAAAATAATTACGTTGTTCCCTCATATTTCCATCCCGATTTATCAAGATGACCCTACCCCACCAACTTACCAGTTATAGCTCCTTTGCTCATAATAGCTGAGCTGCTGGAACTGCCGGCAATGCGGAGTCGTCCTCCCTTCATATCATTTCCGGCATGCAACACACAAACTCCCCCAAGCCTGGCCAAGCCGCCGTGGCCACTTCGCACCCGTTTTAATTTCGCCAGGATCAAAGCGGCTCAAAGATATGCATCTTGATATATCTCGATCTATTTCGACCAGCAACTCGCTTCATCGGATGTTGCGCCATATTTCCTTAATCGGTAATAAAAGGTGCCGCTGTTCTTTTTTTATTTTTAACCAGTGTTTTTGCTGATGAGATCATTCATCAGGGCTATCTGCAGCTATCGCGAAGACCAAAACAGAATCTGACGGATTCGCCGTGCTATTGAAGCTGCATAACCCCACTGTCAGGAGCCTGCGACTGCATTCCCATTGATAAACTATATATTTCCTCGTACCTTTCTGCTACCGAGACGCATTTGCTCGTCGGCTGAATATGCAGCCTGGATGATCTATCATTGGAGTTGAGGTTTTTGGCTGGCAAAACTTGGAAGTTTGGAGACGATATCGATACGGATGCCATCATTCCCGGGCGCTACCTGGTCATCAATGACCCTGGAGAGCTGGCGGAGCATCTCTTTGAGGGCGTTCGCCCGGAGATGGCAGGATTGGTCAACGAAGGTGACTATGTAGTAGGAGGAGAGAACTTCGGATGCGGCTCCTCCAGAGAACATGCCCCTCTTGCCCTGAAGGGCGCGGGCGTGAAAGCAGTAATCGCCAAATCATTTGCCAGGATTTTCTTTAGAAACTCTATCAACATCGGCCTGCCCCTATTTATCTGCACACAGGTGGATCGGATTGCCGATGGGGCCGAGATTGAGATCGATATGGCTAGAGGAGCGATATTTAATAAGTCCGATAACGAGTCCTATAAAACTACGCCCCTTCCCGATTTTCTCCGGGAGATCGTTCTTGCGGGCGGACTCGTAGAGTACACCAGGAGACAGGTGTCAAAGGTGACGGCATGAACTATAAAGTACCAGTAATAGCAGGCGACGGCATAGGTCCAGAGATTATAAAAGAGGGCCAGAAGGTCTTGGAGGCAGCAGCAGACAGATATAACTTCTCCTTAAACTGGGAGGATTTCTCCCTTGGGGCTGAGCACTACCTTAAGACAGGTGAGCTGGTGAGCGAGGAGACTCTCAAAGAGCTGGGCCAGTATCCTGCTATCTACCTGGGCTCGATCGGCGACCCGCGCGTCAAGCCCGGCGTCTTGGAGAAAGGCGTTCTCTTGGCCATGCGCTTTTATTTCGATCAATACATCAACCTGCGCCCGGTCAAGCTCCTGGAGGGCGTCTGGACTCCACTCAAAGATAAGACTCCAAAGGATATCGATTTCGTTGTGGTTCGCGAGAACACCGAGGACTTCTATATCGGAATAGGCAGTCGCGCACGAAGGGGCAAAAGCCATGCTGACTTTGAGATCAAACGAAGCCTCTACAACATCAAGTTCGGGCTGGATATCGATTCAGATAGCGAGGAGATAGGCTACCAGATAGGTGAGGTGAGCAAGGAGGGCTGCCAGCGGGTCATAAAGTATGCCTTCGATCTTGCGTCCAAGCGGCGCAATCTCCTTTCCTCAGTGGATAAAGCCAATGTGCTAAGCGACATCTATGGCTTCTGGCGCGAGGTCTTCTTGGATGTTGCCAAAGGCTATCCGCAGGTCAAACATGACTTCGCCTTCGTGGATGCCATCACCATGTGGTTCGTTAAAAACCCTGACTGGTTCGATGTCGTGGTCGCTCCGAACATGTTTGGCGATATAATCACCGACCTCGGTGCCATGATCCAGGGAGGCCTCGGCCTGGCTCCGGGCGCGAACCTGAATCCGGAGGGCACGAGCATGTTCGAGCCCATCCATGGCTCAGCTCCCAAGTACCGGGGCATGAACAAGGTCAACCCCGTTGCCACGATCTGGGCAGGTGCACTGCTTCTCGATCATCTGGGACAGCCTGAGGCCGCTTCTGGCATCGTGGCTGCTATTGAGCGGAATCTATTTGAAGGCAAGATTAAAACATATGATTTAGGAGGAAGCTCGACCACCTCCGAGGTTGGCTCGGAGATAGCTCGCCTAGTGGGACTTGTCTAAGTCCCACCAGGGAAAAAGCTTTTATGTGGGATGCTTTTATTCCAAACTGCGTGCAGAATGAACGGCTTGAGGCATGCCAGGCAGCGGGGGCTCGTAGCTCAGTTAGGCAGAGCGTCTGGCTTTTAAGTTTTTGGATGAAGATACCAGGTGGTCGAGGGTTCAAATCCCCCCGAGCCCGTTTGGAATTACCTTGAGCCTGTTTGCTGCACTCCCTCTAAAGGTGGTTCGAGTGACCAAATTTGCCGTACAAGATCATGAAATGGTTCCGGAACACGTGTTGCTCACTCCGGAGGAAAGCTCCCAGGTGCTGAAGAGCTTTGGCATTACAGCCCCACAGTTGCCTAAAATTCACGTCAGCGACCCTGCAGCCAAAGAGATCGGGGCGAAAGTTGGCGATATAATTAAAGTAGTAAGGAAGAGTACTACGGCTAAGCAATCGATCTTTTACCGGCTGGTAATCGATTAAAGGTGGTCTTTTGCTCGACAGAAACGTTCTTTATAGCTCCTATTTTACCAGGGACAAGCTGGTGCATCATCATATCAACTCATTCAATGATTTCATTGATAAGGGCCTGCAAAAGGTCATAGATGAAGTCAGAATCATCGAGACCAACATCGAGAATACTTATGTTAAACTCGGCAAGATCCGGGTAGAGAAGCCAATGGTTCGCGAGGCAGACGGTTCTATCGAGAGGCTCTACCCCAATGATGCCCGACTCAGGAACTTGACCTATTCCTCACCAATCAAGCTTGAGATGACCATAGTTGAGGGAGAGGCCGAGAAGGATCTGGTGGAGGCCGACATAGGAACTCTGCCGATCATGCTCAACTCCAAGATCTGCAACCTCTTCGGCCTCACTGCTGAAGAGATGATCACTTTTGGCGAGGATCCATCAGATCCAGGCGGCTACTTCGTGGTCAACGGCTCTGAAAGAGTGATCATGACATTAGAGGACCTGGCCCCAAACAAAATCCTGGTTGAATATAACCAGCGCTACGATGAGAACATCGAGGTGGCCAAGGTATTCAGCCAGAGGCAAGGCTACCGGTCTCTCGTCATCGTGGAGCGGGGTCGCCGTTCAATCCTTGAGGTCTCATTCCCATCTGTGTCTGGAAGGCTCAACTTCGTGACCCTTCTGCGATCGCTCGGCATGGAAACTGATATGGATATTGTGAAAAGCGTATCAGACAACCCAGAGATCATCAAGTTCATGCTCGAGAACCTTGAGGAAGCAGAAGTATCCACGACAGACGAGGCCCTGGAGAAGATAGGCTCGCGCGTGGCAGCCGGCCAGGCCAAGGAGTATCAAAAAAAGAGGGCTACATACGTCCTGGATAGATACCTTCTGCCTCACATAGGCGTCGATGAGAAGGACAGGTACGCAAAGGCGCTCTTCCTCTCGCGTATGGCCGAGGCCTGTTTCGAGCTGGCGCTGGCCAGGCGCGGTGAGGACGACAAAGATCACTACTCCAACAAGAGGCTCAAGCTCTCCGGAGATCTCATGGAGGATCTGTTCAGAGTGGCCTTCAACCGTCTCACGAGAGACATAAAATACCAGCTTGAGCGGGCCAGCATGAGAAATAGAGATCTCAATGTTGTGACCACAGTCAGAGCTGATGTTCTTACCGAGAGAATGATTCACCCCCTGGCCACGGGCAATTGGGTGGGCGGTCGTACCGGCGTCTCTCAGCTTTTGGACCGCACCGACTATATGGCAACACTCTCCCATCTCCGCCGCGTGATCTCGCCACTATCACGATCTCAGCCTCACTTCGAGGCCAGAGATCTGCATGCAACACAATGGGGACGCATATGTCCGAGCGAGACACCAGAAGGGCCAAACTGCGGACTGGTGAAGAACTTCGCCCAGGGAGTGGAGCTGTCCAAGGGCGCAGATAATTCGGCAAATGTCAAGAAAATTTTACTGGATTTAGGTGTAATTGGGGTAGGTGGTAATGTTGGATGAGGCCTTGATATCCGGGGCTCGGGTTTATGTTAACGGTGAGATCGTGGGGCATCATGAAGACCCTAAGACGTTGGTTGCAAACCTGCGTCGCCTGCGCCGTTCCGGCAGCATCAGCAGCCAGATGAACGTAGCCTACTTTGAAGACACCAATGAGATCTTCATGAACACAGACTCAGGGCGAGCCAGAAGGCCTCTCATAGTGGTCGAGAATGGGCGGGCTCTTGTCACCGAGGATCATGTAGCCAAGATCAAGAGCGGCGAGATGACGTTTGCCGATCTGGTCTCCAACGGCCTAGTGGAGTACCTGGATGCTGAGGAGGAAGAGAACACCTTCATAGCCATCTGGGAGGAGGACATCACACCTGAGCATACCCACCTGGAGCTGGACCCGTCTATGATCCTGGGAATCGCAGCAGGCCTCGTGCCTTATCCAGAGCACAACGCCAGCCCCAGGAACACAATGGGCGCAGGAATGGTCAAGCAGTGTCTTGGAATGTCTACCGCAAACATGAGACTGCGGCCTGACACCCGTGGCCATTACCTGAACAGCCCCCAAAGAGCCATAGTCCGGACAAAGACTTCCGGCGCAATATTCTTTGATGATCGGCCCGCAGGCCAGAACTTCGTTGTGGCAGTTCTCGCCTACGAGGGATACAACATCAACGATGCCCTGGTCATGAACCGCGGTTCAATTCAAAGGGGCCTGGCGAGAAGCCACTTCTTCCGAGTCTCCGAGGCCGAAGAACGAAAATATCCCGGCGGTCAGGAAGACAAGTTCGAGATTCCTGATGTCGAGGTGCGCGGAGCCCGCGGCAGCGAGGCATATGATCAACTGGACTCCGACGGGCTTGTCAACCCCAACTCCTATGTGGCCCCCAATGACGTGCTCATAGGCAAGACCAGCCCACCCAGATTCTTAGAAGAGCCAAGCGAGTTCGGACTCACACCCCAGCAGAGGCGCGAGACCTCGGTTACCATGCGTTCAAATGAGATGGGCGTCGTAGATATGGTCATCCTCACCGAGTCGTCCAACGGCAACCGCCTGGCCAAGGTCAAGACCCGAGACCAACGAATACCTGAATTAGGCGACAAGTTTGCCTCGCGACACGGCCAGAAGGGCGTTATGGGCCTGATTGTGTCTCAGGAGGATATGCCGTTCACAGAATCCGGCATAGTCCCCGATCTGCTTCTCAATCCACATGCCATCCCATCTCGAATGACCGTAGGCCACGTCCTGGAGATGATCGGAGGAAAGGTCGGATCTCTGGAAGGCCGGTTCGTAGATGCCACTGCGTTTCTCGGCGAGAACGAGCCAGACCTGCGGGGCGCGTTAAAGAAGTTCGGATTCTCCCATACCGGTCGTGAGATACTCTACAATGGCGCTACGGGCGAGCAGGTAATGGCGGACGTCTTCGTGGGGGTCATCCTATATCAGAAGCTCTACCACATGGTCACAAGCAAGATGCACACCCGATCCCGCGGGCCTGTGCAGGTCTTAACCCGTCAGCCCACAGAAGGCAGGGCTCGCGAAGGAGGCCTGCGGTTTGGTGAGATGGAAAGAGATGTGCTCATAGCTCATGGCGCAGCACTGGCCCTCAAAGAACGTCTGGTGGATGAGTCGGATAAAGTGACAGAGCTTGTTTGCAGCCATTGCGGCATGATCGCCATCCATGATCGGAGGAGAAACGCGGACTTCTGCCCGACCTGCGGCGCGGATACGGAGATATATCCAGTGGAGATGAGTTATGCCTTCAAGCTGCTGCTCGACGAAATTAAATCATTAGGTGTAGCGCCGCGGTTGATCCTGGAAGACGCGGTTTAGGTGGAAATATGACGGTTCCCAAGAGAATTGGCAAGATCCGCTTTGGGCTCATCTCCCCCCAAGAGTTCAGGAAGATGAGCGTAGTCAAGATCATTACCGCTGATACATACGACGACGACGGTTTTCCCATCGAGATGGGCCTCATGGACCCCCGGCTTGGCGTCATCGATCCGGGGCTCCGCTGTCGGTCCTGTGGCGGTCGGCCCGGAGAGTGCCCGGGCCACTTCGGACACATCGACCTGATTGCTCCCGTGATTCACGTGGGCTTCGCCAAATTGATCAGAAAAGTCCTGCGAGCAGTATGCAGGGATTGCTCTCGCCTCATGCTCAAAGATAATGAAAAGAAGATGTACCTCGAGCAGATCCAGGAACTCGAACGACTGGGGCAGATGACGGACGACACTGTGAACAAGGTGTTTGCAGAGGCCCGAAAGAACAAGACATGTCCCTACTGCGGAGCGCCCCAGCAGGAGATCAAGTTCGAGCGTCCACTATCTTACATTGAAGAGGGACATAAGCTCACAGCATCAGATATTCGCGACAGGTTCGAGAAGGTCCCGGATGAAGACATCCAGGTCATGGGCATGAACCCGGCCACAGCGAGACCAGAGTGGATGATTCTGACTGTGCTGCCCGTCCCACCAGTCACAATGCGTCCCTCAATCACCCTTGAGTCCGGCCAGAGGAGCGAGGATGATCTGACTCACAAGCTCGTGGACATCATCAGAATCAACCAGCGCTTCCAGGAAAACCGTGAGGCTGGAGCACCTCAGCTCATCATCGAAGACCTCTGGGAGCTGCTACAGTATCACGTCACCACGTTTCTCGATAACACAGTCTCAGGCGTCCCGCCGGCTCGACATAGGAGCGGCAGGCCCTTGAAGACGCTCTCCCAGAGGCTGAAGGGCAAGGAGGGACGTTTCAGAGGATCGTTATCCGGCAAGCGCGTCAACTTCAGCGCGAGGACCGTCATCTCTCCAGACCCCAATCTATCAATCGGCGAGGTCGGAGTTCCGATGGATATAGCTATGGAGCTGTCTGTGCCCATGATTGCCAACGTCCGAAACAAGGAGATAGTCAAAACATTTGTGAGGCGCGGTCCCGATCGTCATCCTGGAGTCAATTATGTCACCCGGCCCGACCAGAGAAGGGTCAAGGTCACAGACAAGAACTGCGAGGAGGTAGCCGAGCAGATCGATATCGGCTGGAAGATCGATCGCCAGCTCGCAGACGGAGATATAGTCCTCTTCAACCGTCAGCCCTCTCTTCACAGGATGTCCATCATGTCTCATCGGGTCAAGGTCATGCCCTACAAGACCTTCCGGCTCAACCCGGCAGTCTGCCCGCCGTACAACGCTGATTTCGATGGAGACGAGATGAACATGCATGTGCCCCAGACAGAAGAAGCGCGGGCCGAGGCCGAGATCCTCATGCGGGTTCAAGAGAATATCCTCTCTCCGAGGTTCGGTGGTCCGATCATTGGAGGCATTCACGATTATGTTACAGGATCGTTCCTGCTCACACATGGTCGAAAGCCCATCGATAGACGGGGTGTAATGGAGCTATTAAAGAAGTTCAATATCACAGATCTTCCGAAACCTGATGGCGAGATCAATGGCGAACCCTACTGGACTGGAAAACAAGTCTTCAGCCTCATCCTGCCAAAAGGCCTGAACCTCTCATTCAAAGCAGATTTCTGCTATAACTGCGATGTCTGCAAAGGAGAGGACTGCGAGAACGATGCCTATGTGGTAATCGAAGATGGTCGGCTCATAAAAGGCACCATAGACTCCGAGGCCGTGGGAGCCTTCAAGGGCAAGATAACAGACAGGATAATAAAGGAGTACAGTTCCTCAATGGCAGCCGAGTTCCTTGACAGGATGACTCGCCTGGCGCTGCGGGGCATCATGCATGCAGGGTTCTCCTTTGGCATAGACGATGAGGACATCCCCAAGCCCGCTGCTGAACAGATTGAAGAGACCACGAGGACTGCTCGGGAGAAAAGCCAGCAGCTAATCGAGGCCTACAATGCAGGGGAGCTTGAGCCGCTTCCCGGTCGAACGCTCGACGAGACGCTGGAGATGAGGATCATGCAGACGCTCGGCAAAGCCAGAGATACGGCTGGCAAGATAGCCGGTCGTTACCTGGGACTGGATAACTCCGGGGTGGTCATGGCGGTGAGCGGAGCGCGCGGCAGCATGCTAAACCTCACCCAGATGGCGGCCTGTGTGGGCCAACAGTCAGTGCGTGGCGAACGCATCATGCGAGGCTACGCTGGCAGAACTCTGCCCCACTTCAGAAGGGGCGATCTCGGCGCAGAGGCTCATGGCTTCGTGGAGTCCAGCTACAAGGACGGCCTAAACCCTACCGAGTTCTTCTTCCACGCAATAGGTGGTCGCGAGGGCCTGGTGGATACGGCCATCAGGACGTCCCAGAGCGGATACCTTCAGAGGAGATTGGTCAATGCCCTGCAGGACCTGGAGGTAAAGTATGACGGGACAGTCAAGGAGACAAGGGGCATGATAGTCCAATTCAAGTACGGAGAAGACGGCGTCGATGCCTCCAGGCGAGACTACGCGAGCAGCGATAATGTCAAGCGCATCATCAAGAGCGTTCTTTGGAAAGATCCGGAGGAGTCGGCATGATGCTCACAGAAAAAGAGATCCCCGAGAAGCTGGAGGGAGTTGACCTTCCCCCAAGCATCAAAGAGGCAATGCTATCCGGGCTAAAAGGCGTTTCGCTTAGCGCAGAGCAGTTGGATGAGATCATCACGATGGTGGTTTCTGACTACAGCCACTCTCTGGTCGAGCCCTGTGAAGCAGTGGGTGTTGTCGCAGCCCAATCAATTGGAGAGCCTGGCACGCAGATGACAATGCGTACATTCCACTACGCAGGCGTTGCAGAGATCAACGTAACCTTGGGTCTGCCCCGGCTCATCGAGATTGTGGACGCGAGAAAGATTCCCTCAACGCCCACAATGACCATAAAGCTTAATCAGGATTATGCCCACGACCGAGACTTAGCTAGGGAAGTTGCCTGGGCCATTGAGTCCACATCCCTTCTCCATCTGGGATCTGTTGCTACAGATCTCGCTGAGATGAATGTGATCATTGAGCTTAATCCAGGCGCTCTTGAACAGAGAAAGATCACCGCAGAGGAGGTTTCTGCCAGGCTCAAAGAAGAGACCGGTCTTGAAGTAGACCAGAAAGAGAATCTGTTGGTGATGGCTCCTGAGGAGCCCTCTTATCGAGAGCTTTTGCAGCTGGTGGAGAAGATCAAAAAGATATCCCTCAAGGGCGTAGAGGGGATCAGGCGAGTCGTAATCAGGAAAGAAGGCGATGAGTATATCCTTTATACTGAAGGGTCTTCGCTCAAGAAGGTCATGCAATTTGATGGCGTGGATCCGACTCGCATCAAGACGAACAACATAAATGAGATCGGAGAGGTCCTGGGCATCGAGGCCGCGCGAAATGCCATCATAAACGAGGCCACGGACACACTCCGCGAACAGGGTCTATCCGTCGATGTGCGTCACATCATGCTGGTGGCGGATATAATGACCGTAGACGGCGAAGTCAAGCAGATAGGTCGACACGGTGTATCGGGCGAGAAGGCCAGCGTTTTGGCGAGGGCCGCCTTCGAGGTCACCGTGAACCACATACTGGATGCGGCCATCCGCGGCGATGTCGATGACCTGCGAGGCGTGACAGAAAACGTGATCGTGGGCCAGCCCATTCAGCTCGGAACCGGCGACGTGACCTTGGTCGCAAGCAAGAGATGAGGTAATAACGATGATAAACGTAGATAGAGCTCTAAGAAGTTCCATCAGAACCGGAAAGGTGTTATTAGGATCCAACAGGACCGTAGAGGCGGGACTAAACGGACAGGCAAAGCTGATCGTGTATTCGGCAGATTGTCCAGTTGATGTAAGGATGCAACTGGAGGCAGTAGATGTTCCAGTCTACGGTTACCAGGGCATGGGCAAGGACCTCGGATCTGCCTGCGGAAAACCCTTCTCCGTGGCCGCCTTGGCCATCATCGAGCCAGGGGACTCGGAGATAATGGCACTGCAGCGCGAGATCCGGGGTGTTGAGGCATGAGTGAGTTTAAGCTCACCACCGAAGGAATCAGATATATTGCGTTGTTCGAGAGCCTGACGGGCGGCATGGCCCGAGATTGCGTTGTGGACACGGAGAACGACCGCATAATTTTTGTCATCAAAAAGGGTGACATGGGGGCGGCCATAGGTCGAAAGGGCTCGAACATCAACCGGGTGAAGAAGTCGGTAGGAAAGCAGATCGAAATCGTCGAGTACAGTGACGATGTTAAAGAGTTTTTAGAGAACCTCTTCCAGCCAGCGGCCATAAAGAATGTAATGGTCGTGAACAAGAACAATAAGCGATTGGCTTATGTAGAGGTAGCAAATAAGGACAAGGGGATTGCCATCGGCAGAGATGGCCGAAACATATTAAAAGCCAAGATGCTCGCGCAGAGGCATCATGGCGTTGATGATATCATAATTCAATAAAGTTTGCGATTTACTCAAGGTGAAATGAATGGGAAATGGAATCTATGCCGCCAGGAAACTGGAGAGTGATAGGAAGACGCTCCGGTGGAGCTATCCTAAGTATATCCGCAGGATGTCGGGGAGCAAGTTGAAAGCTGACCCCCTGGGTGGTGCGCCCATGGGACGGGGAATTGTTCTCGAAAAAGTTGGAATTGAGGCAAAGCAGCCCAACTCAGCCATAAGAAAGGCTGTGCGCATTCAGCTCATCAAGAATGGCCGACAGGTTACGGCATTCGCCCCGGGCGACGGAGCCATAGGGTTCATCGATGAGCACGATGAAGTCACCGTCGATCGCATCGGCGGTCGTCAGGGACGGTCCATGGGCGATATCCCTGGAGTCCGATTCAAGGTTATTGCAGTCAATAATGTCTCTCTCTTGGAGCTAGTCCGAGGGAGAAAGGAAAAGCCGGTTAGGTGATTATCATGAAGATATTTGGCAAGTGGGATCCTGCTGAGGCTGAGGTTACTGATCCGAGCGTAAAGGGCTATATGAACCTCGAATCCAAGGCGGTCATGCATTCCGGCGGCAGGCATGCCAAGCAGCAGTTCAAGAAGTCAGAACAGCATATCGTGGAGCGCCTGGTAAACAAGTTGATGAGAAAGGAGAGGAACACGGGCAAGAAGCTCAAGACCTACGGCATAGTCGAGGGCGCTTTCGACATAATTGCCAAGAGGACCAAGGAGAACCCGCTCACAGTTCTCGGAAAAGCCATAGCCAATGCCGGGCCCCGCGAAGAGGTCGTCCGTCTCAAGTACGGCGGCATAACTGTGCCCAAAGCCGTGGACACGTCTCCCCAGAGGCGCGTGGACACCGCACTCATGTTCATATCCAAGGGCGCACATGCAGCATCCTTCAAGAAGGCCAAGTCCGCAGAAGCGGCTCTGGCTGACGAGATCATATCTGCAGCCAACAGGGACGTCAAGAGCTACGCCATCAACCACAGAGACAGTGTGGAGCGCGTGGCCAAGGCTGCCAGGTAAAGCTGACTTTTGCAAGAGAGATAGGCGCGGGAAAAGACGCGCCTATTGAGCTATTTTTCTATTGGCTGTTTTTCTGCCTTTCAGGTTGCCAGACCGGCTGGGATGACTTGGTTTAGCCAGGCAAGAAAGTGATCATCGGCCTGTCCGACCTTTCTATCGATGTTCTTTAATCATGGCAAGCATCTCCAACGAACCACAGTGGCGAGAGGGACACAGAGATAATAAAAACCGCTGCTTTGCCATTATGAGACAACGAGGAGCCAAATGATTTATTCCTTAATTCGCACCGAGAAGGCAATCAATGTCGAGAGCCTGGACGATTGGCGAACCATCCGATATCACTCATTAAAAATAAGCATAAAATAAATTATTATCTTTATCTAAACCTCTTTATAAACGACTTGTCTATCCAGCTCTTCAGCGAGTAGATCAGCCGCGTGGGCACCCCGATGCAGGTCTTGCCGACAACGCCCACCGCACAGTCCGCGCCCAAAGAAATGAGCGCCACCTGGCTGTCAGTGCTAGCCCGCACCGAGTACCTCTCAAAAGCCCGGCCTCGAATCATGTTTCTGAAGTGTCCCGCCAGGTATTTCGCCTGCCGCTCGGCCTCGAGTCCGGTCTTGGTAGCCAGCTTTCCGTCGATCTCAACCCATGCGCAGTCTCCGATGGCAAAGACGTTGCCTTTGGCGTTGAGATGCTCGTCCACGAGAATCCAGCCGTTCTTCTTCGGCAGGTCCAGGCCCTGGATGAAGGGCGTCGGCTTGATTCCGGCAGTCCAGATTGCCATGTCGCAGTCGAGGCTTGAGTTGTCTGTGAATATGATGCGGTCCTCTTTTACTTCCGCCACCTGAGTCGATGTGAGGATGTTCACACCCTTCTTGGAGAGGGCCTTTTCCACGAGTTCTGATGTCTGGGGCGAGAACTGGGGCAGGACGCGTTCGCGCGCCTCGATGATGTAGATGCTGGCATCCATGCTCTCCGCCAGAATTGAAGCGGCTTCGACGCCGGTGAGCCCTGAGCCCATGATCATAATCCTCTCAGGATAATTGTCTTCCACATAGCGGCGCGCCCTCTTTGTCTCCTCAAGAGTGTTGATGGAAAATGTGTTCTCCACGCCCTTGATGCCGAAGTAGTTCTGGGCTGCGCCCGTCGCCACAACGGCGTAGTCGAAGTCCACCCGGCTCTTTTCGCAGACTACGGTGCTGCCTTCGATGCGTAGCGCCTTCTCCTGAATGTGGGTGGCCCCCACTTTTTCGCAGAAGGGCCTGAGGGGTGCCGCCAGATCCTGCAGCCTTGCCACTCCGCCAAGGTACTCCGGGTACAGGGCCTGCATCTCCACCTGCTTCTTGGGCTCGATCAGAGTGAACTCCAGTGGGCAGGGCGAAGCTACTCTTATCAACTCTGCACCGGCTAAACCTCCACCAATGACAGCAACCTTCATGATCTCCATAACCTCTCTGGGGCGCGGCTTTGTAATTCCGAATTAATGTTTGGTCGTAAGTCTGCTATAAATGCATCGTGCCCGAAAGTGCCAGAAGAAATGAAGCATTTTTATAGTGTTACTGTCATAATGCGAGGGACGACTATGATTACAGTTCACTTCGACGGTCTCTGCTATCCCAAAAATCCCGGAGGCGTTGCCGCTTATGGCTATCTTGTCAGCCGGGACGGCGAAATAGTGCACAGGGGATTCGGCGCTGTGGGAGAGGGCCGGGGCATGACCAACAACGTGGCCGAGTACGAGGCCCTGATGGCTGCGGCAACGTGGCTGATTGATGAAGGAATCGATGAGAAGATCCTCTTCAAGGGCGACTCCGAGCTTGTGATCAAGCAGATGAACGGCCAGTACAGAGTCTCATCTGCCACCTCCAAGAAATATGTGCCGGAGATCAAGAAGCTCCTGGAGGGCAGGGATGTGAGCTTCTCCTGGGTACCGCGAGAGGAGAACGAGGAGGCGGACAGGCTCTCAAGGATGGGATACGAAGGCCACATGAGGCGGAAAAAGAGAGATAGGACTTCAGTTTAGCCTTGACGAGTGGTTTCGGCATTGCTCATGCCTGCAGCATGGCAGAGAAGGCCGGCAAGAAACTGATCGGAGGAGAGGTCTTTTGCCGGGTTCTGCATAGTTCTCTTCCAGATCAGCGTCTTTTCGGTCAGCGGTGATGAAACACACCGAATTGTATTGTCTCTCTCGCACCAGCTTTCGGCAGAATAGCTCATAACGTTTGCTGTATGACGCGTCGATAAACTCCGAATAGTCTCAGTCATGGCAGGAGATTTGGCCAGAGCTGGGATGGCTTTCTGCATATCATCATGGACTGCTAAGAGTACTTCTGCCGGGACCAGCTCTTCGAGCTTCCGCCCGGATTCGCCGGACGTAATTATTTCTTTCTTCTCAGCCATTATCCTTCATAGCTTAGTGTTGCAGGTAAAAAACCTTATTATTGCGAAATAGTCGAGTAGCCAGAAAAATAGAAACGAGTGGCGGTTTTCGCTAGCTTATCATGCTCGAAAAGGGCCTCTGATTGGGGTCAGGCGCAGCTCCACTTCCCGTCGTTCTTCAGCCACTCGTTCATGTCTGCCGCTGCGGTCTTGCCCGCGCCCATTGCGCTGATGACCGTGGCTCCCCCGCTGGTGATGTCTCCTCCGGCCCAGACCCCGTTCATAGTCGTTCTGCACCTCTCGTCCACCACGAGAGTTCCGCGCCTCGTAGTCTTCAGCTCAGGCGTGCTGGCGGCGATGAGGGGATTGGGAACTGTGCCTACAGCAATGACCACAGTATCCACATCCACAGAATGTTCTGAGCCCAACTTCACGCACGGGCTTCTCCGCCCGGAAGCATCGGGCTCGCCTAGCTCCATCTCGACCACTTCCATGACCCTGACCATTCCACGCTCGTCGCCAGAGAATTTCGTCGGATTGGTGAGGAAGTCAAAGATCACTCCTTCCTCCATTGCGTTCTCGACCTCTTCGAGACGGGCTGGCATCTCCTCTCGACTGCGACGGTAGATGACGTGCACCTCGTCAGCCCCGAGCCGCATGGCAGAACGGGCCGAGTCCATGGCCACATTTCCGCCGCCAACAACTGCTACCTTCTTGCCTTTCTTTATGGGCGTATCGTACTCAGGGAACCTGTAGGCCTTCATGAGGTTAACCCTGGTCAGATACTCGTTGGCGGAGTAGATGCCGCTCAAGTTCTCGCCCGGCACATTGAGAAACCGAGGTGCTCCTGCGCCGATCCCCAGAAAGATTGCGTCGTAGCCTTCCTCGAAGATCCCTTTTATCTGGATCTGTCTGCCGACCACACAGTCAAGCTCCAGCTCCGCTCCCAAGGATTTAACGTACTCGATCTCCGAGCGGACGATTCCCTTTGGCAGCCGAAACTCAGGAATGCCGTAGACCAGTACCCCTCCGCCATCATGCAAAGCCTCGAAGATCGTTACCTTATGCCCGAACTTGGCCATGTCAGCAGCGACAGTAAGCCCCGCCGGCCCGCTTCCCACAACTGCAACCCGCTTGCCAGTAGGCGGCAATACCTCTCCCACAGGCCTCTCCTTCTGGCCCAGCTCCCAGTCGGCCACGTAGCGCTCAAGCCGGCCAATGGCCACCGGTGCACCCTTTTTGCCGAGAACGCAGCGGCTCTCGCACTGCACCTCCTGGGGACAGACCCTGCCGCAGATTCCGGGCAGGCTGTTCTTACTCTTTAGAGCTCGGACAGCTCCCTGCATGTCCCCCTCCTTCAGAGCAAAGATGAAGTTAGGAATCTGTACGCCTACAGGACAGCCTTCAACGCACTTGGGCTTCTTGCACTGAAGACACCGGTCAGCTTCAGTCTTCGCCAGCTCTGAACTGTAGCCCAGGGCAACCTCCTGGAAGTTCCTTTTCCTATTATCAGGAGACTGCTTGGGCATCTCCACCCGGTTTAAATCAATCTTGCTTGACATCTCGACCGCACCCGCGCCTCTGCAGGCTAAGAAAGATTGATAATAAATAAGACTTTGCCTATCGCTCCTGCAAACATCAATTCATGCATTAATGCAAGAAGTTTGAGGGCAGAGCAACCTTCTAATACAATTAATCACCACCATTGCGCGGCGCGGTTGGAACATGTCGGCAATTAAACTCATAATAGATGATCGAATGGTAGAGATCCCCGAAGGATCTACCATTCTGGATGCGGCCCGAAAGGCCGGATCTTATGTGCCAGCACTCTGCAATCATCCTGACCTCAAGCCCATAGGCTCATGCAAGCTATGTGTAGTCTCAGTAAAGGGCCTGGACCACTACCCGACAGCCTGCAATACTCTGGCAGAAGAGGGTATGGTTGTGCAGACGAAAACAGAAGAGCTGCAGGAGATGAGGAGACATACATTGGAGATGCTCTTGGCCCTCACCAACCATCCCACGAGCTGCCTTTTCTGTGATAGGAAAAATGATTGCAGCGACCTGCGCGAGTGTATGAGAAAGTTTCCGGTGACTGTGGGCTGCAAGTACTGCCCAAAGAACGAAAAATGCGAGCTGCAAGAAGCAGTGCAATTTGTAGGATTGGATAGCGTCCGATATGAGGTCTCTTTTAAAAATATGCCCGTTTTAAGAGAGCCCTTCTTTGACCGAAACTACAACCTTTGCATCCTGTGCGGCAGATGCGTGCGGATCTGCCAGGAGGTGCGAGGCATTGGCGTGCTGTCCAGCAATCCCGATTTTCATCGCATGCACTGGATAGGCCCCGAGTCTCTGATGGACTCGAATTGCAAGTTCTGCGGAGCATGTGTGGATGCCTGCCCGACAGGTGCCCTCTACTCCCGATCTGAGAAATGGGCACGACCAGAGAGAGAGGTCGCCACCGTCTGCCCATACTGCGGGGTTGGCTGCCGACTAAATCTCAGAATTGCAGAAGACAGAATTATCTCCGTATCACCTGACAGAGAAAGCCCAGTAAATCAGGGGCAGGCATGCGTTAAAGGTCATTTCGGCTTAGAGGAGATCGTGCACCATCCGGATCGTCTGACCACCCCCCTGATAAGACGGAACGGTAGACTCGAGGAGGCCGGATGGGACGAAGCCCTGGATCTAGTAGCCCAGCGGTTTTCTGAGATCAAGAATAAATATGGTCCTGATTCGCTGGGAGTACTCTCCTCTTCCAGATGCACCAATGAGGAGAACTACCTGATGCAGAAACTCGCACGGGCGGTGTTTGGAACCAACAACGTAGACAACTGCGCGCGAGTCTGTCATGCTCCTTCGGTAACAGGACTTGCTGCATGCTTTGGAAGTGGAGCTGCCACCAATTCCTTTGACCAGATAGAAGACGCCAATGTTCTGTTCGTTATCGGCTCCAATACCACCGAGGCCCATCCTATTGTCAGTCTGAAGATGATCAAAGCTCTTAACAAGGGCGCAAAGATCATCGTGGCTGACCCCCGCAAGATCGAGCTTGTCGACATGGCCTGCATCTGGCTCAACCTGAGGCCGGGGACTAATATTGCTCTGCTGAACGGGATTATGAATGTCATCCTCCGAGAGGGGCTGGAAGACAGGGACTTCATTGCTGCCCGCACTGAGGGCTTCGAAGATTTTCGAAAGGTGGTCGAGCAATATTCGCCCGAAAGAGCTGCCAAGATAACAGGAGTTCCAGCGGAAAAGATCATAGAAGCTGCCCGGCTCTATGCGAAGGCCGATCGGGCAATGATCGTCTATAGCCTTGGAATTACCGAGCACATCACTGGAACCGCCAACGTAATGTCTTTAGGCAACCTGTCTATGCTGACAGGCAATGTTGGACGCCGGTCCACGGGCGTAATGCCTCTTAGAGGGCAGAATAACGTTCAAGGGGCCTGCGACATGGGTGCACTTCCAAATTCCTATGTTGGATATCAGCCAGTAATAGACCCAAATAACCTGGCCAAGTTCGAAAAGGCCTGGAAGGTCAAGTTGCCTGCAACTCCTGGAGAGACCTCCACCCAGATGCTCGATCACGTGACAGATGGCAAGATAAAGGGGCTTTATATGCTAGGTGAAGACCCTGCCCAGACGGATCCGGATTCCAATAGGGTCAGAGCTTCGCTAAAAGCCCTGGACTTCCTCGTTGTCCAGGAGATATTCCCGACCGAGACCACCAATTATGCGGATGTCATCCTTCCGGCTGCCAGCTTTGCAGAGTGTGACGGAACCTTTACCAATGGCGAGCGGCGCATTCAGCAGGTGAATAAGGCGATACCTGCAATTTGCGGCCTGGAGAACTGGCAGACGATCTGCAAGATAGCTCAGAAGATGGGATATCAGATGAACTACAGCCATCCCTCGGAGATCATGGACGAAATTGCAGCACTTGCACCAATGTTTGGCGGAGTAAATTTCGCGCGGCTAGGCGTCGGGGGGCTGCAGTGGCCCTGTCCGTCCATTGGGCACCCGGGCACGGAGACGCTGCATGTTGACAAATTCAGCAGGGGTTTAGGAAAGTTCAATGCCGTAGAACACAAATTCCCAGCCGAGCAGAGTGATCCCGATTATCCGTTGGTTCTCACTACAGGCAGGAGGAGAGAGCATTACAACTGCGGCTCCATGACCCGGCGTTCCAAGGGAATCATGTGCAAGTGGCCGGAGGAAACAATAGAAATAAACCCTGCTGATGCCGAAGAGCTTGGCGTAGCAGACGGTGAGGTGGTCCAGGTCAGCTCCAGGCGAGGCGTCGTCAGGACAAAGGCAAGGATCACCGATAGGTCGCTACGCGGCGTGGCCTTTATGTCCTTCCATTATCCGGATGTTCTTACAAACCTTCTAACCAACGCAGCCCTGGATCCTCAGGCCAAGACTCCGGAGTACAAGGCATGTGCCATAAAAATAGAGAAGATCGCTTGAAAAAAAATGGAAAAATCACTTGGAAAATGACTAAAGCGATTGATATGCCAGCGACTGATAGACATAAATTGTTCCTGCAGATTGCAGCGATGCTATAGAGGATGGAATGCTGGCAGATACTGTGACAGATGAGCTTCAGGAATAGAAAGACGCACCATAGAGATGTTTTTCGCACTCACCAATACTGCTCTGGATCCAATTGACAGGATTCCTGAGCTTAAGATCTGCGCCGTGAAGATCAGAGAGATTAGAGGAGAATAGAGATGTACGAGATAGTCAAGAATGATACCCTTGTCCCCAATATCATCCATATGAGCTTTCGCGCTCCCAAGATTGCCAACACGGCCAGGCCAGGCCAATTTATCATAATCAGGGCGGATGAGCGCGGGGAGAGAATACCGATGGGCATAGCCGGATGGGATAAAGATGAGGGCACAGTAGATATCGTCTTCTATATTTTAGGCACCAGCACCGCCAAGCTCTCTACAATGAAAGTGGGTGAATCGGTGGCCAATGTCGCCGGACCCCTGGGAACGCCTACGGAGATCGAAAAATTCGGGCGTGTCATCTGTGCCTGCGGCTGCTTTGGAGTTGGTCCAACTCTTCCACTCATCAAGGCCCTTAAGGAGAAGGGCAATTACGTGGTGACCGTTGTAGAAGCCCGTGGTCCGGCGTTTGTCTTTTGGAAGGACAAGCTCAAGGAGTACAGCGATGAGGTCCATGTTGTGACTGGCTGCGGCAAGACTGCCTGGGCCAATGACTTCATAGAGCAGGAGCTGGCGAAGGGATTGAAGATAGACAGGATATTCGCTCACGGCTGTCCCTTCATGATGAAGGTCTCATCTGATGCCTCTCGGGCTGCCGGGGTTGAGACAATTGTCAGCCTCACTCCGATCATGGTGGACGGAACAGGTATGTGCGGGGCCTGTAGGGTAGAGGTGGCTGGCAAGACAAAGTTCGCATGCGTGGACGGACCGGATTTCGGAGGCCACCGCGTCAACTGGGATGGGTTGGTTCTTAGGCTGCGCCAGCTTATTCCTGAAGAGGACAGATCCTTCAACATATGGGAGAGGGACAATTGGCATAAGTTGATGGACTGCAGGCAGAAGAAGAGCTTCAATCCAGCCAAGAGAAAGCTGATCTCAGAGCTCGAGCATCCCGATGGCAATTGCAAGTTGGCCGGAGTCTGATCATCTTTTTTTTGATTCAGCAGGCTCATGCATTATTTTTCGTTATAATTGATCTTTCGGCTTTCATAAACATTCATAATTTCCCACAACCGCAAGCCTTTTACCCCATTTGTTAGCACCCTCATGCCACCTGGAGAGATAAGATGGCATTCAAAGTCCCCGCTGATATCGCCAAGGCAGCCATTGCTGCCGGATGCACGAAATGCAACATGACCTGGACCAAGCTTTTGGTGCTTGGCTTTTTAGCAGGAGCCTACATTGCGTTTGGAGCACTTTTGAGCGAGATTGTGGCCGGTGGTCTATCCAACGGCACCTTAACCGACCCGGACGGAGGCATCTGGAAGATTGCTCTGCCTGCTGGGCTCATCAAGTTTGCTGCAGGTGCGGTGTTTCCTGTTGGCCTCATGCTGGTTGTGATCGGTGGATCAGAGCTGTTCACCGGAAACTGCATGTTTGCGCCCTTAAGTGTTCTCAATGGCGAGGCTGGCATCAAGGGCCTGATGAAGAACTGGTCTCTCGTCTATGTTGGCAATTTTCTGGGATCAATTTTTGTGGCCTTCTTCCTGGCTTACAAATGTGGATTTTTCGATAGCCTGCCCTGGGCCGGATGGGCGGCAACTGTTGCCAACACAAAGTGCGGCCTGGACTTCGGCACCGCTTTTCTCCGGGGCATAGGATGCAATTGGCTGGTATGTCTAGCCGTCTGGCTTGCTATCAGCGCCGAAGATGTGATTGGCAAGATCTTTGCCTGCTGGTTCCCTATCATGGCCTTCGTCACAATCGGCTTCGAGCATAGCGTGGCCAATATGTTCTTCATTCCTCTCGGCATCTTTGCAGCCAACAATCCAGTCATTGCAGAGAAGCTGGCAGGGGCCAATATCGCCACTGCCAATCTGGTTGGAGGCAACGGCTGGTACAACTTCGCCATCACCAACCTCATTCCCGTTACCCTCGGAAACATCGTGGGTGCCGCTCTGTTCGTGGCTTTCCTGTACTGGTACGTCTACCTGAGAGGGCCACTCTGCGCTAAGAAGTAAAACTGCCTGGAAAAATTCTGTTGAATCAAAAGGCATTAAGCGACCACCCGATACGTCGCACCACTGCAGGATTCAGCAGGACTTTGTAGGGAAAACTATAAATCGTCAACCTCCGTGGGTTGACATATGACCTTTTTCATCAACGAAAAACAGTTCGAGTTCTGGAAGCTAAGACGAGCCAGGATACCCAACACAACAATAGCATCCAACTTTGGGATCTCCAGACAGGCAGTCTCTAAGGCTCTTCTTACAATAGACGGGAAGATTGAGACGTCTCTTCTTGAGATGGCAAAGGCCAATAAAATCTCGGTCGTAAAAATCGATCCTCAACTGGGCGTTCTTCTCGGTCGTTTTATCCCATTGGGCGTGGATGCGATCATCTTTGTCTCTGGGAGTCATGGCGTCCAGGTCTGGTACGAACATGATGGCGACTGCGAGAGATGCGAGGAGTACGCAGAGTGCATTCAACTGCTCTGGGATTACGCCGACGAGCTTGCTATCAAGCTCAATCGGACTGCAGATCCCACAAAAATGGCAGAGGAATTATTCGCAAAGGTGAAGGAGATGGTTTGAGTGTCTCATTTTTCAGAAATTATCGAACACTGGACCGGATGGTGCCCAAGGATGCAAAAGGTACACGCAGACTCAGGGTTTGATTTCTTATCGGGGGAAACATCCATGACTATGAAAACGCAAAAAAGCATGAAGAGCAGGACAAAGGGCATGATAGCAATCGTATTGGTGCTCGCTGCAACATTGGTGGGAATGCGACTGGAGTTTGACAGCATGCAATCTCTGGACTGGCTGATGAGAGACTCCAAGGCAGTAGAAGGCTACCAATGGCTGGCAAACAATACAGAGAGCGACGCGACTGTCCTGGCTTGGTGGGATTATGCAGATGGAATTGAGAAGATTGGCAAACGCAGCGTTGTGATCAACGAGGCGTCCAGGAATATAAGGAATACCATTGGGGGTTACCAAGATCCTAAAAAGCCCTGGCATAAGATAGAATATGCTCTATGGTATCCCTTTGAGTCTGAAGATAAGGTTGGGGATGTATCGGATTTCTTCGTGTCCGAGAATGCAACGTCTGCCAAGGAGATAGCCGGAAAGTACAAAGCGAGTTACGCACTTGTGATGTCTGAGGATTTGGGCAAGTACTTCTCGGTAGTAATGGCCTCAGGAGGACACTTCAGCGATTACGTGAGGATTCCCACCAACCAGAGTTTCGGCACTGCCGGCATAAGACCTTATCTGAAAAAGGATACCGTCTTCACAAAGATGGTCAACGGCGACGATATCGAGGGATTTTCCAAGGCGTTTGACAACGACAGGATTAGAATTTATAAGCTGAACTGATCCCGACACTACTTTTTTCGCCTGCCATTTTCCAGAGAATCAGGAGCCACGACCTCAGCCCGTCTTCCTCCCGCGCTCATGCCTGCGGATGCGTGCGCTGGCAGTCGGGCCTTCGCCGGTGGGGATCGCCCGATCGGGCACGGCCCGAAGGGCTACAGCGATGCGTCGAAAACCAGGACCGGATGCATGGGACTCCTGCAAACGGGCATGAAGTTCGAAAATCATCGTTGTCCGCCAGACGAATCTCAATCATGTGATTTTCGAAGAAAAGTTTTAATGTCACGAAGATGTTTTATCCAATACAATCTGTGTATAATATTAATAATCAAGGCATTATGAAAATCTATATGGACGTATGTTGTTTATGCAGACCCTTTGATGATAGGACACAAGATCGAATTAGAATGGAATCTGAAGCTGTTCTTACCATCTTGGACCGATGCAATGAGGACTGGATGTTGGTGGGTAGTGGCGCAGTAGACTTCGAAATATCTGCTGTAACGGACAAAAAGAAACGAACAGATATTTCTGTACTGGCATCTCTTGTCAAGGAGAAAATAAAGACCGACAAGCGGATCATCAAAAGGGCATCAGAGCTGGAAGAACTCGGCTTTCACGCCATGGATGCTGCGCATATATCATATGCAGAAAGAGGCGCAGAGGTTATGCTAACGACTGATGACGACGTATTGCGAATGGCAAGAATAAAGAGAAATCAAATCTATATCGAAATAGAGAATCCTGTGAGGTGGCTGTTAAATGTCTTCCAAGACGGATGTTAGAAGCACAGAGGAGATAAGACGACTTGGGATCGATGCCCTCGCCGAAGCCCTCGGCCCTGTGGATGCCGTTCGCTTCATGCAAAGCTTCGACCTGGGGAGGGGCGACTATACCAAGGAACGCTCTCATGTGCTCGATTTGACATTGGACGAAATTTTCGCGGGCATAGAAAAAAGAAAAAGAATGATCTCGGATAACGATACATTGGTTTAGGTTTCGGTTCATGGCTTTGAAGGCACGGCTAGTCGAGTGGCAAGTCCTATCAAGCCGTAGCTCGCTCAGGGACTGCACAGCGCACGACCACGGGTGCGTGCGCGTGCATGCGGGGGCCCTAGCTATGCGTAGAGCATGTGCCCGGTCTAGGCACAGCCAGAGGGGTTGCAGCCAGGCCGGGACGGGAATTGCAGCTGCCAGCCTCAGGAGTAATCCGGCTCGCAGCTTTCTGCGATCTCCGAGATGAACTCCGGCTTCATGTAGCGAATTCTGCTTCCGATCTGCTCGATCTCCTTCAACAATTCCGAGTAAGGAATGAAACGGAAGATCTTCGGAAGAGGCGGCTTGAGCCTGGAAAATGTTGGCCGGTTGATCTCGTAATTCACCTTCTCCCTGCGGTCATCCGGTGCTACCATGAACAGGTCGAGCTTGATGTTGGGCTGCATGCTCACCAGATCCGACATCCTCAAGAGGCCGGAGTAGATTGCTGTGGTGTGCTCCACCTCGAAGGCGGCAATGATGGCATCACTCTCCAGCCAGAGGACGTCGATCAGCTCAATGGTCCTGTTGGTGGCATCGTCGAACTGTCTCGGCAGCTCGCGTCTAAGATTCGGGATGTCCTGGAAAAGGGCTCCGTTGTGCGTCCTGTTCCTGTCGTTTCTGGCTACCCAGACGTCGAGACCCAGGTCGGAGCCGAGCTTCATGGGATTTCGCAAAATAAGCCTTGACACTCCATATTAGGAAACCTATTTTTAGATGCCAGGCATATCAGTAAAATCGTGGTGATATCTATGGAGGTTCTTGTCAAGAAAGGAGGGATAATCGAGCTGCCAAATTCCATTATGGCTGAGCTTGGCATAAGTGAAGGTAAAAAAGTATTTCTAAATATAAAAGATGGCAAGATACTCATCAAGCCGGCTAAGAACATTGCGGAGAGATTAGCAGGTTCAATCGCACTGGACGACGTAGATCTCATTGATGAAATTATAGAATCTAAGGATTGGCTGTGATAAATTCCCTTGAAGCGTTGCCTTTGTCTTCAAATGTATTTATAGATGCAAATATATTTTTGTACCATATAATGAGACGCCCTAAATTCTTCTCGCCTTGCCATGAGTTTTTTACTGCAATTGAATCCGGTGCGTATTATGGATTCACTTCGACTCTTGTGATAAATGGAGTGCTCCACAAACTAATTATTGCAGAGGCTACAAACACCTATGGTCTGTGCTCAGAACATGATGCTGCGAATGTATTAAAGCAAAATCCTGAGAAAATCAGGGGGCTTTCCCAAGTCTGGGAAACGTATGCAGCTATCAAGGATTACCCGATAATAATTTGCAGTTGTGATGAGTCTGTGCTTGACAGTGCTGTTGATCTTTCGAATAGATATGGGCTATTGATATCGGATGCCACTCACCTGGCAGTTGTCAAATCCGAAGGCATTCCCAATATCGCCACTAACGATAGCGATTTTCAGCGAGTCGATGATATCAATATCTACAAACCTTGAGATGCCTGTCAGGTAGCAGAGGAGGTAATCACCTGGAGAGATTCGATCTGCCATGCGCTTTCTGCTGGCTCTAAAGCCCGCTGATCTTTGCGCCGTGCTCCAGGAATTCCTCCCAGGTGGTCCCGGTAAAGAGATTCATCCAGTACTTTCGGGTCATGATAGCTACTCTTGGCAAGCTGTCGGGCTTGTCAAATTGATGAAGACGAAACATGTTAAAATAGATTCATTATCGGCAGAGCAATTGTATAGCATGGCCTGCAGATCTCGGCAACGAATGAAAACGTTTAACTGATAATAGCAGATAAATTGTATATGTATGAGTGCGACGATTCATGTCAATGATGATATCAAGGTTCGCTTGAAGCTTCTGGCTAGGGGCGGTGAGACGGAGGACGAAGTTTTGCAGAGGCTGATAAGATATTTTGAAGAGGCGGACCTTGAAGAGATCATAGATGCCAGATGGGAGCAGCTGCAGAGAGAAAAAGCTGAATACATTCCGCTGGAAGAAGTTTGATGCAGGTTCAGGTCCATCCCCGAGTTAAAAAGTACCTCGATGAGTGCGGTGAGAAAGATAGACTAAAGGAAGGGCTTGAGAGGCTTGGCGAGGATCCCTTCACATCTAAACGCGGCCTGGATATCAAGAAGCTCAAAGGCAAGACGCATGATGTCTATCGTCTCAGAATCGGAGAGCATAGGTTTGAGTATTTCGTGGAGGATGGATCTGTTTGGGTCCAGAATGCATTTAGAAGGGAGCGAGGATATGTGCAGGGCCGATAGACACAGGGTTGTCTGAAGCTGCAGCCGCGTGCATGATCACGCGCTCGATGCATTCCTTAAGCAGAGGAGATAGTCTCCTGGAGAGATTCGTTCTGCCATGCGCTTTCTGCTGACTCTAACGCCGCTGATCTTGCTTCCGTGCTCCAGGAATTTGATGAAGACGATACAGGTTAAAATAGATTCAAGGTTGCTGGGAGCTGTTGTATGCATGGCTGCAGATCTTGGTCAACATTAATTAGTTTTGTCCGAAAGGAGCCTAGTTGACAGGCACAGACCATTTCCATTCCTGAGACGATGAAAACATTTAACTGATAATAGCAACGAAATTATAAGAATATAATGCTAAAATAATGCGGAGGTTTGATGAGGTTTAATATTACCATCGAGCAGGATGAGGACGGAAGGTTTGTTGCGGAGTGCACAGATCTTCCAGGATGCCTCTCCGAAGGAGATACCGTTGAAGAGGCTATAAGCAATATCAACGAGGCGATTGTTGGATGCTTGAAGTCCAGGCTGAAGACCGCTGAAGAGAATCTGAGAATACCAGCATTCAGCCATAAATTCAACTTATCTCTCGATGTAACTGAATCCTATGCATAAACTTCCAAGGGCCAGCGGTGAGAAGCATGTAGCCGCTTTTAAGAGAGCCGGTTGGATTGCTAATCATATTGAAGGCAGCCACTTCATCATGATCAAGGAAGGATGCAATGTTCACCTATCGATACCGGTTCACAAAGGGCGAGAGATGGGTTTAGGTCTCCTCAAGAAGCTAATAGCAAGAGCGGGCCTCAGCAATGAGGAATACATCGAACTCTTCTTCAAATAGGCACATTGACTTGGATCTGATGGTGCAGACCAGACGCCAGGCTGCGGTATCATCAAGCTGTAGCTCACTCTGGGACGGCAGCGCACGCGTGCCGACTGGCGGGATCGCCCGGTCGGGCACGAACCGAGTGGCTGGAGTGATGCTGGGTCCGGGCCGGGAATTGCAGCAGCCAGCCTCAGGAGTAATCCGGCTCGCAGCTTTCTGCGATCTCCGAGATGAACTCCGGCTTCATGTAACGAATTCTGCTTCCGATCTGCTCGATCTCCTTCAACAGTTCCGAGTAAGGGATGAAACGGCAGATCTTCGGTAGAGGCGGCTTGAGCCTGGCAAATGTTGGCCGGTTGATCTCATAATTCACCTTCTCCCGGCGGTCATCCGGCGCGACCATGAACAGATCGATCTTGATGTTGGGCTGCATGCTCACCAGATCCGACATCCTCAAGAGGCCGGAGTAGATTGCTGTGGTGTGCTCCACCTCGAAGGCGGCGATGATTGCATCTCCTTGCAGCCAGAGGACGTCGATCAGTTACTTACTTTCTTCCATCTAATTCCATTCTCGCAAGTGCAAAAAATTAGTTTGGCTGATACCCGACTAAACTTCCGTTTAAATTTCTAAGGAGGTACTCCAAAGATATCAATGCTATGAACATGGTTGCAGCCCAAATCATTTTTGATGTATTTTATTAAATCATCTTTGTGCTTATCCAGCCACATCGGATCGTTTCCTTGATACAATCTTACTTCCCATTTGGAGTAATAATTTCCATTTTTTCTTTCGCTCGCGTTAATTTCAAAGACTGCTTGGCAGTGATAAAAAAAATTTATGGTTCGCGATAATGTATTTAGCGCGGATTCTCTTCCTTGAGGTGGATATAGTTTTAGTTGTTTGGAACTTGATAATGGTGAGCTATTTATTCTGAAATTAATCGAATTTGTTCCTTTTTGACCATTGCACTCCTTGCATAAGGTCTGCGAATTTTCTACGTTAGCTGCCCCACCCATAAAAATAGGAACAATATGATCAACTACCAAAATAGTTCCACGACCATTTTTAAAGCAGCATAAACACATTCCATCTCGACTCTTGATTTGTTTCTTTTCCTCTTCATTGATTTCAAGGTCAATCTGATGTATTTCTTCTTTGGGTGGCTTAAATTCCTCTCCATTCATTAGGATATAGAGATATCTATTCAATGAACTGTCATACGCTGTTTTAAACCTATAAAAATCTCTATAAAACACTTTCCATAAATTTCCAGGTTTGTCAAATTCTGCTCTCAAGGCAAGAATTTGTTCGAAAGGTGGTTTATTCATTAACTGCATCACATACTTATCGAGGTCATACAAGTTACGTTCTTCAAAAGAATGGTAAACCGGAACGTCTCCATTTTGAGCAATATGTCTAACAATTTTAGCCAAATGGTTAATTAAATTTCCGCCCAAGTCATCTTCATCTAAATTGAAATAATTATTCTGTTTTATCCATTTTTGAATTGTTGGGATTACTGTTGAAATTTCATCTAAATTCTCATCAGCCCACTCATGGGGAATTCTATTAAATACTTGCTCAATAAATTTGCTAAACTTATCTCGTGTCTGGTTGTAAACCATTATGTATTCTGCAAATGATTGCATTTCTTCTTTTTTATTCCCATCATCATCTCTTACGCTCACGGTTATCTCTGTTTGATACCATCCGACCGGTATATACTCAATAAATTTTGCAGAAGAAAAATTAAGGCAATTATCAATTTGTCTGCTTATATTATCAATTAGATCTATTGAGATATATTCTAATGGCCTATACCCCCTGACTACAGGTGGCAAATCCTCCAAGCTGCCTTCATAATGAGCCCAAACATCATTGATTAAACCTTTCCATTTATCAATGAATAGCACGATATTTGCTTCGGATTTTTGAGGGCCTCCACCCGCTTTTATTCCTCTTAAGGCCCTTCCGATCATTTGTGTCATCAAGATCGAACTGGTAGTCTGCCTGGTTAGCATAACCGTTTTTACATCAGGAACATCGACCCCTTCGGTCAACATTCTAACATTAATAAGAACATCATATTTTCCTTCCGAGAATTCCTTTATGATTCGTTCATTATCGGTGGTTGTCCTTTTATTTCTCAGCTCTGCAGATCCCGGATTTGCTTCAACCATGGAATAGACCGCTTCCGCCCGTATCCCCTTTTCAATTAGCTTTGTCTTAATGTATTCACATTGGAACCATCGATCTGAAAAAATCAAGGTTTTGCCATAAATGTGCTTATTACTAACATAATCATTTATTATAAAGTCATTTCTGGGAGAATCTTTTGCCAAACGTTCAATTACATTCTCAGGTAGATCTTTATGCTCTCTGACGAGACGATCGTATAATTTATCATCGATCTCGAAGTCTCTCCCAGTTGGCTTTTCGATATACTTAGGTTTGGCGAGAATATCTTGGGCGATTAAACTGGCTTTTTTTGCCTCGTAAATTATCTTTTGATCGAAAATTTTAAAAAGCCAGCCACGGGTTCGTTTGTCTGAATAAGTAGGAGTCGCAGTTAGCCCCAAGAGATAAAGATTTGGGATTAGATCTCTCATTTCGCTCAACAGATTCCTGCATCCATAAGCAGGGGCATGATGAGCTTCATCTAATATTACAAATAGTCCATCATTGATATTGTCTTTTATGAATTCTTTGAAGCGTGTTTCCACACGATTGCCGCTCAGGTCCTCTGGAGATGCATTAAAATTCTTTATGGCGGTTTGAGTCGTAATTATTAAGACATCATCTGTGGGTGTTATTGTTGCTGGCTTAGAGTGAGAAGGGCTACTTGAGACAACTTTCAGGTTCAATGACTTACGTCCATAGGGAATGGCAAGAGCATTTTCACAAAAGGCTTTGCTGGCCTGATTAAGCAAGTAGGAGGATTGAGCCAGCCAAAGAACCTTCATCTTCTTTGGAAGAACATTCCTGCATACCCAGTTTACGGCAGTGAATGTTTTTCCTGAGCCTGTTGGAAGTACTAAAAGGCCACCTTTGTAGCCATCAGCTGGAAAAGTAAAGATCTTGCTCAGTGCTTCAAAAGCACTTGCTTGCGGTTGAAAAGGCTCTCTTGGTGTGAAATTTGGATTGTCTCGCCTGAGCTGATCTAGATCTATGGATATATCCTTCATCAGTATCCTCCTACAAGAATACGATAACAACTGCATTCGCTTAAAATAGTATCGGCCAAATGCAGCGCTACCGCAAATCGACGCATTTAATTTATCTGCCGTGATGCAGTGCCCAAATTATGGATCTCGTCTGCATAGATGGTGGTTTCGTGCGATTATATGGAATCGTGATCTTACATACATTATTAGCATATCTTTTGAGCCCTAATTCTTTGTATGATCTCCGTCGCAAATAATATAATCATGATTTTAACACAGTATAAATAGACTTTGCCACTTCTTCTATAAAATCGATAGCATTATCTACCATGGCTTCGTTTATGGGCCACCGACTACCTGTATAGGAAGGATCTATATCTGCCTCATGAGCAATACAATTTCTTCGATCAACAATGAGATTCAATTGCGTTTTCACATGACCTGCATTTCTGCCCATTTCTTTTGAGGCATCCTCCCACAACTTTGCATCAGATACTAAGTGCATCGCGTCTGCTATTTTATCCGCTCGCTGAAAGCTTTGCCAACTGTGGCGGTTTCTTATTTCATCATCTAGCCAATCGAGATTATTTGGCGTTAAGATTCCCAACTGGGCACCCCCCAACGAGATCGAAAAATGTTGAAAACTCTTTGTTGACGTGCGTTTTCCTTGATATTCTTCTAGCATTCCGATACGAACGACATCATGAATATATTTGTCAAAAGCACTAACCGCCATCACAAGCTCTGCTCGGAGTATATCTGAAAGATCTAGTATGCTTGTCGTTTGGGCATTTAAGGCTTTGTGAATTGCGCTCAAATTTCGTACATAACTAATATTTATACGAAATTGATCAAGTGCCGCTTGCATCGCGTGTCAATCCAATAATTTTATCTGCAAGATCTGAAAATAAAGTCTTGAATTGATCTTGTGATTTTATTGTCCTAATTAAGACTTTGCCACCATAACCTATTTGTTCAGGAGTTAAGGCAAAAACTGGGGTCTGATTGTCTTGAGATTTTGCAATTAGTGTATTAAAATCTGGAATGGTCTCTAAGCAGAAATTTGTCCCCATACCGATATCTCTGTACACCTGATCTGGTAGCATCATTCCGATACGACGTAGTTCCGGAATGAACCTTGCAGCTACTACATCATTTATTGCGTCTATCCATTTTTGGAAGCCGGTTGTTGCGGACCCTTCTCTTGGACGATATCTTTGAATTATTGTTCCTAAAAACTTGGCCTTTGGCTCTGGGAATGGATAGGTTGCGTCTCTAAGCACAGTTAAAGACGACGCTTTCTTAGCCCAATCACACCATTTGGGCAAAACGGTCGACAACGAGTCGATTGCCATAACAGAGAAATAGTCAGGACTAGTTGGTACTATGAAATAATCGCTGGTCATTAATAAATTCTGGTTAATGGAACTTAGGCTTGGATTCATGTCTATTATCATATAATCGGCACCATTTTTTTCTGCAGTTTTTTCGAGCAAATATGATATAGAGCCAGGAAGATTTTGAAGGGTTTGAATAGAGCCAGACAATTCTTGAGCGATTCCTAACGTGACCTCATATTCAGAGAGCCTTATGTGTCCTGGCAATAGAAACAAGCCATCTTGCTTTTCAACAGGAACGCACTCAACTGCATCGATTGGTCTTGGCTGAGATTCAAATGCAGGAGCTAATCCAGATCGCAAATTACGTTCTGTTTCGTTTTTATAAAATTGTTCGAGATCTGTTAATCCTTTATACCCTAGAACAATTCCTGTCAGATTACATTGTGGGTCCGCATCAACTAATATTACTCTTTTTCCTTTTGAAGCCAACATCCAACCAAGATTAAATGCTGTTGTAGTTTTGCTGACTCCACCTTTGTGATTAAATAGGGCAATTCTTTTGGCCACTTAGATCCCTCATCTAAAATCTCTAATGAGACTTAAGAGCGTTTCGTTTGATCTACAGATAATTAGAGCTAAACTTTTATAAAAATTAAGATGTGCCAATTGCCTAGCTCCTGCTACGCCCCTTCATCGCCTCCACGAAAGCCAGGAACGGCGGCGACGGCCTGCCCGGTCTTGACTTCATCTCCGGGTGGAACTGCGAGGCGAAGAAGAACGGGTGCTCGGGTATCTCGCAGATCTCCATCAGGTCCCCGTTTGTGCCTGAGAATTTCATGCCCTTCTCCTCAATCTGGGCGATGTAAGCGGGATTGACCTCGTATCTGTGCCTGTGCCTCTCCACTATCTCTGACTTGCCGTAGATCTTGTGGGCGAGACTTCCCTCCTTCAGGTTAGCCGGATAGTTGCCCAATCGCATGGTTGCGCCCATATGCCTGATCTTCTCCTGCTCAGGAAGAAGAGCAATCACCGGGTGAGGCGTGGCCCCAAACTCAGAGCTGCTCGCATCATCCAGGCCGCAGACGTTTCTGGCATACTCAATCACGGCTAGCTGCATTCCAAAGCACAGTCCAAGATACGGAACCTTCATCTCTCTGGCATACTGAACAGCCTTCATCTTGCCCTCAGTTCCCCGCGAGCCGAAGCCGCCCGGAACCAGGATGCCATCAGCCCCTCGCAGGATGAGGTCAGGAGACCCGTGCTCCAGCTCCTCGGCATCAATCCATAAAACCTCGATCTTGACCCCGGCCTCAATACCGGCGTGCTTGAGAGACTCACGGATGGACAGATAGGCGTCCTCCATCGGATCGGAACACTGGCTGCCCACAGTGTACTTCCCCACTATGGCAACCTTCACCTCGCCCTTGGCCGAATCCATCTTCTTGACGAACTCGTCCCAGTCCTTCCTCTCCTCAAGCGGGAAGAGCCGCATGGCCTTCATCAGATACCTGGCGAGGCCCTCTGCCTCCATCTGCAATGGAATCCTGTAAATATCGTCAGAATTGTGGGCGCTGATCACAGCCTCTATCGGTACATCGCAGAAGTGGGCGATCTTGTGCTTGGTCTCCTCTAAAAGAGGATGCTCGCATCTTACTACTATCATGTCCGGCTGCAGCCCGAGCTGTCGCATCTCTTTTACGCTGTGCTGGGTAGGCTTGGTCTTCTGCTCGCCGTCTGTAGTCGATGGGGCAAGAGTCACATGCAAGAAGAATATGTTTCCAGACTCCTCGTACTTGAGCTGCCTCATGGCCTCAAGGAACGGCATGGACTCGATGTCGCCCACGGTCCCCCCGACCTCGATCAGACATATCTCGCAGCCTCCGTCCCGGGAAACCTGGCGGATGCGTCTCTTGATCTCATCTGTGATATGGGGGATGATCTGCACAGTCTTTCCAAGATACTCTCCCCGCCGCTCTTTTTCAATGACAGTGCTGTAAACCTTGCCTGTTGTGATGTTGTGATCGCGGGTCAGCTCCACATCCAAAAAGCGCTCGTAATTGCCAAGATCCAAATCGACCTCACCCCCATCCTTGAGGACATAGACCTCTCCGTGCTGGAACGGGCTCATGAGCCCTGCATCTATGTTGATGTATGGATCGATCTTAATGGCCGTAACCTTATAGCCCCGATTCATGAGCAACCGACCAGTGGACGCTGCGGTAATCCCCTTGCCAAGCCCACTCATGACCCCGCCTGTGATCACAATGTATCTCATATTCACGCCTTCAGAAGCGTAGCCGCTCCGTATATGATAAGGGTAACGATCAGTATTGACGACCCCAGAGCCCCTGCAAACTCAGGAATGCTCTCAACTATGAACGTCAAAACCAAAACGGCAACAAGAGCCAGGAATATGGCCGCGGGAACTATCTTTAATGAAGCCGGTCCGGAAAAGCCGTCCAGCTTATCCACAAATGTGGAGGAAGAAGACGACGACTCATCCTCCTGCTCATAGTACTCCTCTCCAGCTCCATACGCCCTCGGTCCCGTATCTTCAGGGACGACCTCTTCTTTCTCGGCCTGATGGATGATCTCCCGGCTCTCGCTGTCTGCTTCCTGCCGGTATCCCGGATAGTCGTCATCATGTCCGCGATTCTTGTCTACAAAACTGTCGTCAATTCTAGTGCTATACCGGGGGATAATGCGATTATCATCACCGTTATTACGGTCATTGGCATCGTCATCCGCCCCACGCCACTCGACTCCATCTTCCCCGATGTCAAACTGCGCACTTTTGCCTCTATCAAAACGATCTGCAGCTCGACTTGGAGCGGAGAGCCGTCGGGAATCCTGTCCATCTGTCGCTTTGCCTGCCCTCTTCAGACGGGCAGATCTGTAGCTTTGCAGATCACGATCCCGCGAGAATGATATGCGCCTTGGCTCCTTCTCATCATTGCCATTCTCATCCTCTTCATCATCCGCAGATCGGCGACGTCTGACAGGTGATTCGGAGTCTTCGTCATCGGTATCGTCATTATCATCGATGCTGCTATCGACGTCGCTATCGATGCCGCCGTCGACACCACGATCATTTCCATCGCCTGCGTCCTCCTCATCATATCCATCATTGTCAGCGTCTTCTCTCACCAGATCCTCCCCCACGGAATCGTCTCTGCATTCTTCATCCATCTCTTGACCTGAGTCCTCTAAATCGTCACCAGGATCTTCTGAATCGCGCAAAAGAGTAATTGGCACCCGACTCTCCCGTCCGCCTCCGGTCAGCAGAATCTCGCCGTCGAGGCGTTTGCCGTTGTCAGGCATCCTGGCCATGATGGGTATGGTCTCCTCCTTGACAACATAGTGATCAGGCGTTCTCAAACGCACCGCCTTGAAGACCGGGCTATTTGCCTCCAAGGAGATATTGGACGGCTCACCATGATTTACTATCTTGAGGTTGAATATGGTCTCCTCGCCGGGAAGGAGACGGAGGACTAAAGGTCTGGCTTTTGTGCACCCATTGTTGATGTGAACCACATGATCCATTGCCTTCTCCCCCACTTCATATATCCCATAATATTGTATAAATATTTTGCTTGTGGCGTCACATAACCTGGCGGACAAACACGATGTTCACGGATGATAAAAAGGTTAATTTCTCAAATCAGGGGGCAGCATATTGGGTATTCCGTCCTCGATGGGATAGGTTTCCTTGCAGGCCTTGCAGAAGAGCTTTCCGGTTACTATCTCCTTTTCGTTCTCCTCGAAGACCTCTAAAGTGAGATCGCCCTTGCATAGCGGACAGGCCAAAATGTCAAGCAGATTGCGCTTCATGGATCAGAGTATCTATTCTCAAGAAGTAAAAGCTTTTGGATCATGCCTGAATCCCGAGCAACGTTGCCGCATTCTTATGGAGAACGGCTTTTTTTTCAGCTTCATCCAGCGCCAGCCCCCGGATGATCTCTACAGCTCTTCCCGGTTCCTCCCAGGGATAATCGCTGCCGAACATGACCCTCTCCGGGCCGATGTCTCTGATCAGCTCGGCCATCTCCTGCGGATCCATGTAAAAGGAGACATAAGCCGTATCGAAATAGACATTTCCGCCAGCCGGCAGAAGGTAACGCCGGACTTCATCCCACATGCGCAAGCCCCCCAGGTGAGCTAAAACCATTTTGAGTTCCGGAAATGAAGAAATGGCTGCCGCAAATCTCTCCGGAGTGCCGAAGACCTCCGGGCGATCCAGGGGGTCCCGTCCTGCATGGGCCACCAGAATCATCTTTCTCTTTATCAGCGCCTCGTAAAGCCTCTCACAGCGGGGGTCGTCGGGATAGACCTGCTGGAGCAGTGGCATCATCTTGACGCCCAGAACCCCGACAGAAGCGAGTCTGTCAAGCTCAGTCTCAAGGTCGGGCATAAAAGGATGAACTGCACCAAATGCCGTAAGCTCGCTTCTTGTTTTTGCCACAGACATAACCCAGTCGTTGAGGCCGGAGACATCCTCAGTGCCCCTGGCAAGAGGCAGGAGAACAGACCCGGCAACGCTGGCCGCCTGCATCATGCTGCACAGATCGCCTGGCGCGCCCGTTCCAGGCACAGCCACCTTGAGCTTCCTCTTGGCAGCAGGCAGGATCTTGGCGGCCACAGCCTCTGGGTAGATATGAGTGTGAAAATCGATTGTCAACTAAATTATCCCCATCTCAGAGAGCCTCTCCGGCAGATAGGTCTTTGTCACATAGTCCAGCCCCTTGCCGGCAAAGGCCTGCTGCTCTGCCTTCTTCTTGAGGTCGAGCTGCAGCTTGATCTGTTTCTCCCAGTAGGGCGTGTTGAACCGGGGATCGGTCAGCTCGCTTCTCAGAGCCTGAAGATCCTTATCCGTCAGCTTGTCTGTTGAGAGATTGTAGTCTACGATGTCGCTTGGCTGGACTCCCAGAAAGCGGGCCGACGGCGTCACCAGATGCTCGGAGAGATGGGCGCTCTTGATGGCACCGTAGGCGATGCTGGCGAAGATGCGGTAGGACCAGGGATCGCCATCAGTGAATACCACCACAGGCAGGTTCAGCTCTGAATTGAGCCTCTTGATGATTCGACGGGTGGATCTAGCAGGCTGTCCCTTGATGTGAACGAGGATTGCATTGTACTCCTCATCAAAGCCGTTTTCAATCAGCCGGGCGTACATTCCACCTGTCTCAATGGCCATGACCATCTTTGCATCGTGGTTCAGGAATTCGATGTTGTCCACGTTGAAGGGGATCTGGTAGCCGGCCTCTCCCACATCCTCCTGGCAATGCATCTCCTTCTCACCGCGGCGGGTCTGCTCCTTGAGGCGCAGAGGCCCGAATACTGCCGCCCCATCTTCCTCGGGACGAACATGAAAGTCCTCCCGGTGCATCGTGGTTACTATCTCCAAGTCCTCGATGAGTCTGTCGCTCTCCGCCTGCTCATGGAACTTGGCGATATCCCAGTTCTCAGAGATGTAGTAGATCTCTCTCAATGTCGAGCCGCGATTGTTTTTAAGGTGCTCTTTGATGAGCAGCTCTGCCAGGTGAACGGTCTTGAGAAGAGTCTTGGCACCACGCACTGTATTAACTGAGCGAGTCGTCTCCTGGTCTCCATAAACCCAGACGTCTTCCTTTATCGAGTATTCGATATTTGCTTTGGTCCTGGAGGGCAGAGTGATGTGAGGCACAACTCCCAGCAAAAACTGATTGTAAAGTGAATCAGCCAGGTTCAGCAGTCTCTCTTCAGCCCGCTTTGATTTTTCTTCTTTCTCTATCGATCTCGCTAGTTCGAATTCTTTCTTCTCAACGGATTTTTCCATTGGCTAGATCACCCTGGCCCCTGTGACGATTTCCGCATCCAAACCCTCTATCACCGGCTCCGTGAGTGTGACACCATCAGCAGCTACGCTGTAGCTGAGGGCGGCACTCTTGCCCGGTGCGATTGAGAGCTTCCAGTGGTAGTCGTATCCATCTGCCATAGAGATGACCCGAGCCTCCGGGGTGACTCTATCGGCCTGGACTGCCAAAACCTCATGCAACTTGAAAGAACGCAATAGGTCGCTATGGTTCTCCACCAGGATATTGACGGACAGACGACCGTTAACCCTCTCTACCTTTCGAAAAACGAGAAGGTTGCCCATGATCTTTGCCACGACCGGCCCGATATCCGGCTCGTCCTTTGCGAGAACGTCCGAGAGCTTTTTGGCGATACGCGGCAGGATCTTTCTGATGATCTCCTCCTTCTCTCTCCTCTCCATGAGAACGCTCTGGCGGCTCAAGTATCTGCGCAGCTTTCTTGCCACCTCCTTGAGGCCCAGATCGATCTCGACCAGAATCTCATGGACATCCGCAACAGCATCTTTGCTCTCTGAGGTAAATGGGATGTTTGTAGATGCGATATGGATCAAAAGAACAACAGGACCGACAGGCACTCCGCTTCCAGTGGGCTGGCTCAATGAGTAGTTCTTCCAGGAGACGCCCTCCACAGCATGGGTCATTGCGCAGGCTCCCTGCTGGTAGACAAGAGGGACACGATTGGCAAAACGCAGAATCTCGATTCTGCTCTCCTTTTCCAGTTCGCCTCCAAATCCCAGTCCCACCTCGACTAAGAAGGGGTTGCCCGAGTAGACGGACACTGGCCGAACCGCAGTCGCTATGAAGTCCAGTCGGTACTCCTTTTCGAGGCCTGCTTTGATCAGCTCCTCGCCGATGGGTGAAAGGCAGTCCACGGGCGGTGACTTGACCTTGATCTGCTTGAAGGCGATGTGAAGCCTCTTGGCTGCCTCATGGTCCAGATCAGAGGGCAAGACCTCAGGATCAAGGCCTGCAAGATTGCATAGCTCCTGGGCGGATATGGCTCCAATGGATGAGAATGTCTCCTTTAAAAAGACGCGCAGCTTCTTCTTGTCAGTGTAGCGAAGCAGCTTGATGAGCTCCCCAAGCTCAATTCCTGCAGGATGGGGGGATATGGCGTAGGCCTTCTTGGGCAGGCTCTCTGTAGCTCTCTCGAAGACCTCCATGTTTCCTTCCGGCTCCACCAAGGTCAGGCGGGCATGGGGATTGACAATGGCCGTGCTCTTCAACGAGCCATAAACCGACTGGCGGCGGCTTCTCACATATGAGCCGTCCATCTCCAGTTCCACTCGCGTGCCACGGGGCCTCTCCCAGTCCACATCCTCCGACTTCAGGACCTCCGGCTCATTCTTGGCTGTGTTGATGAGCAGCTCACAATAGCGTGCGGGACGGCTCGGCCCGATCTTCGAGATGACGCGGGTGGGCTTGCCGCTGGTGAGCTGAGTGTAGAGAACGGCTGCAGATATTCCGATGCCCTGCTGGCCGCGGCTTTGCCGCAAAGCATGAAAACGAGATCCATAGAGCAGCTTGGCGAATACGCGAGGTATCTCCTCAGGCACAATGCCCGGACCGTTGTCCTCGATGATGACCTGATAGTACTCGCCGCTCTTCTTTATCTGCACAAAAATGTCCGGGAGTATTCCAGCGTCTTCACAGGCGTCCAGGGAGTTGTCCACCGCCTCTTTGACGCAGGTGATCAGAGCACGTGGCGCAGAGTCAAATCCCAGGATCTGGCGGTTCTTCTCAAAAAATTCGGCTACTGATATGGCCTTTTGATGCTTGGCCAACTCTTCGGCAATTTCCATAAAAAGGGATTTGGGGCTACAGTTCAGCCCCGACTACTGTCTGGGTGGCCGTTACGTTATCGATCTCTCGGATGACGTCCACCAGCTTGTTGAGCATGCTCAGGCCCTCGACCTCGATGATAACCACAAAGTCGAATTCGCCGAAGACATGGTAGACATCCTTGATGCCGTCTATCTCCTGCAAGGCATTATAGACGGTCTTCTCCTGTCCCGGCACCACCTTTACCATCGTTACTCCTATTACCATTTTGGTTCACCCATTGTATAAAGCTTCAGCACATTATATATAACTTTTCAGCTCTTCTTGCCTATGTTGATGGTTTCTACATCGTCACCGCTCTCGGCCTCTGGCCAGGCGGATAGGGACTCGCTCTTTTTGGGCTTGCTTTTTTTAGGGGCAGTCGCCTCATCGCTTGCTCCCTTCACGAAGGATTTCTCGTCCATCTCAGCCGGATTCTTATCGAGGGGCATAGCCATAGGCCCAGAAACCGCCTTGGAAAGATCTGCCTTCAGAGATGAGAGCGCGCGAAGTACCATCTGCCGAAAGTGATCGATGTCGGTGTGATAATGCTGCACAGCCCTCTCAGCGTCCTGGGCAACAGTTGATGCAGGAGCGGAAGAGACACTGTCTGCAGTGGCAAAGTCATTGGACAACGCGGCTGGTTTCACATTTTTCATCTCATCCAACCGCTCTAAGGTGCGCTTCGCCGTATCCATTATCCACTGATTTCGAGTTGCCTCATCAACCTTCTGGATGGATTCGGCTCTGAGAGATATGATGATGTTGCCGTCATCAGTCTGGTAGAGGTTGGGCTTTCCCACCACGGCCACGAAAGATGGAGCATCCATTGAGGCCAAGATCTGGGCTGCCTCGGGCTGGTACTGCCCAGCATAGATCAAGATGCTGTCTGTGGGGTCCACAACTCTGCCCCTCCAATATTCTGTGTCTCCGCCGATGTCATCCTTCTCGGTAAGCGTCCCGACTACAAAGACGCGATTGCATTTGGCACCCGTAGGGGTGAGCAGATAAGAGGGAGCATACTGGTTCTGATCCTGTCCATCGCGGAATGAGTAATTAGAGCTCTTCAGCTCCTCGGCGAAGACCCTCTTGGCAACTTCTCTGGAAAATCCAGCCAGTCCTGCCATTTCAGACCACCTCCGCAGAGGCCAGAAGCCCATCAACGTCAGACGTCAACACCGGTGCAAGCTCGCTGATGCTCTCAACCAGAATGTAGCGGTCGACCCTCGGCCCGGTGACAGAGTAGTATCTGCCCACGAGCTTGCCCTCGATCACCGATCGCACAATCTCATGGTCGAGCGCCTCCATAGCCATCTGCTTTGCTTCATCTAATGTGAGGTCGACCAGCCTCTCAGTGGTCTCCCGGTTGATGAGAACATCCTGCACACGGTGGCCATTGTCGAGAACTGCTTTGATGCGCAGATCATACGTGCCATCCACCTTGCCGTGATCGCTGCAAACGCCCTTGGCCAGAGATCTCTTGCAGACCGGGCAGCGCTTGATGAGCCCGGAACCCTTCTGAACGTCCACCAGAGCCCCGGAGAACTCTGCAGCAACTGATCCAATCTCTATGTCAACATCAAGGGGCTCGATCTGGCTCGTGCGGTTCAGCTTCACTGAGAACCGACCTTGAAACTCGTCGGTAACAAGGTTTTTGAGAGAATAGCTCTTGCCCTCTACAAGCTCTGGCAGATCGGCCTTGGCCCATTTGACGAATTTTATTGTGCCGGTCTCGTCTCCTACAAGCCCAGACTGCGAGATGGATTCGCTGTTTGCTTCCCACAACTGCGATACCTTGACTCTCAGATCCACCCACAGGCCTGGCTCATTGATCTCCACAACCTGTGTGAGCTGGGCGGCCTTGCTGACTGCAGGCTTGGCTTCCACATCGCGGTCCAGCGGCTCGATCTGGCTGGTGCGGTTCAGCTTCACTGAATAACGGCCTTGAAACTCATCCGTGACCACCCTCTTTAGCAGATAGCTCTTTCCTAGTTCGATGTTGGGCAGATCCGACTTTACCCACTTCACAAACTTCATGGACCCTGTGCTGTCGCCAACAAGTCCAGTCTGGGATATGGCTGCTGATGCAGGCTCCCATAGATCCAGCACCTTAACCTCCAGGTCCACCCACCGCCCGGCCTCTTTGATCTCTCCTACCTTGACCTTCTCCGAGCTGACCCTGGCCTGGGGAATGATGCCATGCTCCTTTAAGAAGTAGTTCAAAACCGATCTTCTCGCCTCGCTTTCAGAAACTCGAAAATCCAAAATAAGCTTCTTCAATCGAGACTCGATATCCACATCTTCGACAGTGACTTTCTGATCCCTGAGACGGGCCTGTATCTGATCAACAAGTTCTTTCATGACAACTCGCCCCCTGATTTTTCTTGAGAGGTAACAGTAACAAGGCATTCGGAAGTATTTAAATTAAATCTGTGCGGAGCGAAAGTGATCACACAAATCCTCAGGCGAAAGAGATCTATTCCATGTGATGCAAAACGGAATTCCAATGCAGATCACCACATGGTTTGGCAAGGTCGAACTGGAGAGCGGTACAGTCCTTCCACTCGATGAGGCAGAAGGCGCGATCGCATCTATTTCTCCAGAACAGGCCCGCGCAGTTCCATTTCCTCAGCCGGATCTGCGGGCTCTTGCCATGGCGGCAGGGCTCTTCGCTCTTGACCGGGAGTACAATGAGAAGCTGCGAGAGAGAGCTATCGCATTGGTCGAGAGGAAGCTACAAGAAGCCGCCACAGCAGAAGAAGACCTCCTTATGGCGATGGAGGCGCTGGATGGCATGTCTCAGGCCATCAATCTGCTTGATGAGAGGCTGTACGAGTGGTCCCGACTTCACAGCCAGAAGATAGTGCATGGCAGGGATCTGGCGGAAGGGCTTAAGGATGACAGGAATATGGGTCGCCTGGCTTGTGCAATCCTCGGCCTGCGGGAATCGAGGAAGTCTCAGGAGGCAGAGGTTTCTTCAACTGTCGAATCCCTGGCCCCCAACCTATCTGCGCTAGCCGGGCCCGTGCTTGCAGCCCGTCTCATCTCCCGGGCAGGGGGGCTCGCTCGACTTGCAGCCATGCCCTCCAGCCGCGTTCAGGTCATGGGCGCAGAGAAGTCTCTATTCAAGCATCTGCGGGGAAATGCTCCATCCCCTAAGCACGGCATCATCTATCGCCACCCTACTGTGATCAGTTCTACCCGAAAGATCCGCGGAAAGACAGCCCGCGTCCTGGCGGCAAAGCTGTCGATAGCAGCGCGCCTGGACAACGGCGGAGCCGGCCTTTCTTTGGATTTGCAGGCATCTTTAGACGCACGTCTGAAGCAGATCAAACAGAAAGGACCAAACATTGCAAGGGCGAAGAAATAAGGATCAGATTTATATCAATGCCCTGTAATGAGAATCTTAAGGTCGTGGTGGAGAGATGAGAAGACATTTGGGATATTTGGCGCTTGCATTGTTGATCATATCGACATTTGTGATCTCTGGCACTGATGTTCTTATCCCAATAGCCGAGGGCAAGACCCCCCAAAACCTCACCGAGCACTCCTGGATTTACAATCAGGGTACCATTGACGACATGCGCATCTACCAGTCTGAGTCCGGATACCACGGGCAGAAGCTGGTCACAGGAACAAGGGGCACAGGCACCGTCTCCAGAACAATCGATGCTTCAGTCTACGGTGGATTCGAGGATGGCTACAACGAGATCTCGGCCAACGAATGGGGTGTATTTCAGAACCGTCCCGCCGTTTATTCGCCTCCCATCACCAAGAGCGAGCTGAAGAACGCCCTGTGCGCTAAGAACTATGAGGTGGGCTCAGTCTACTCTGAGAGCTATTCCGGCCTCGTTGAGCTGATCAAGGATACCACAGTCATCCAGACGGGCAATATTACTGACGGCACTGGTTACAGCAATGAAGGCTACAAATCAGTTTACAACATCCATTCCGAAGTAGAGGGAACTGCCAAAGTTGGGGCACGGGTGCAGAAGAGTGCAAGCTCAGTGCCCATCTACGTCATGACAGGTGTCTATTCTGGATATACCAATATGAGGATGTCTCTGGAGACCGGCAACGCATCAGTAATGGCCCTGCCGTGCCCGTGAGGATACAGAGATCAAAAAAGACGGCAACGAAACACCATTTTGGATCTTTTCTGAATCCAGGTGTTGCCGCCACATACGTAATATAATTAATAAGAAATATTATTATATCAGTATAATTATTTATCCCTTAATGTCCATTCGCCAGTTTTGTCTTATTTAACAACTTACAAAAAAGATTGCGTATATAATGATAAGTGCAAAAAAACCGCCTGCCCTTGCGCCTTGTACCACAAGTTTATATCGTTGAATGACGATTATAGATTTGACAAATGTCGTTTTAATTGATAAGGGTTCAAGTGGGGATTGTATGAGCGTTAGCAAGGTTCTGAAAAGAATATTGACCATTATGCGAGATTGCAGCGAGAATGCACAACATGATCCAAGGACTGCATTATCCTGGAACCTCAAAGGCATTGCCCTCAGCAACGAGGACAAATACAATGAGGCCATTGAAGCGTTTGATAACGCAATCGAGCTAGCTCCGTCCTGGGAGAAGCCCAAAAATAACAGAGACGCAGTCCTTCAAAACATGTGCAGGCAAGAAAAAAAAGCTAAACCAGGGGCCTTGGTTGTTTGTTCTCAGGCAGCACCGGCAGGGGCATTGTGTTTATCAGAAGCGGCTGTTCCACATCTTTGGCTCGCTCCACAAGCATCTCTTTACCCCAGCGGGTCAGGCCGAAGAGCGGCACGGCTGTCCCAACCTGCACCAGAGGCTTTACCTGCACTCGAATCTGCTTTGAGGCGCATCCCGTGACGATATCTGCGACTGCTAAAAGCCCGGCTGCATCCTCCGAAGAGATGCCTGTGAGATGCACGCCGACGATCATTATCTGCACTCCAGCAGAACGTTCCCACTCACGCAGCCTCTCCGCAGTCGCCCTGTCAGAAACAGTGACTGCAAACTTTTTGTATCCGGCAGCTCTCGCATAAGCTGCACCTGCCATCTGATCGATCTTGCCATCCTCAGGGGACAGAACATGCCCATCCATATTGCGGATGCCTTCAAGGACCTCTTGTATCGGGTCGGTCTCGGTCAAACCGGAAATGTAGCCTCCCATGCCCTGCACTAAATCGGCATTGGCAGTGATCACAGTTCCAGCTCCATCGCATACCGTAACAGCAGCATCGATGATTCCGGCCTTGATGCCAGTCATCATGGACTCAGAGGCCCCGAATCCCACGAATGTGTCCATCTTCAGACGGCGCCGCGCTGTGAACATGCCATGATGCTTAATGCGATACTCCATATTCTCAGCAGCAGACTTAGAAGTCACCTCTTTTATGCCCCGCACTTTGTCAAAGAGCGGACACCACTTTATCACGGGCTCGCCAACTTCTGTCACTTTTTCGTCCTCGACCTTGACCTGAGACTTGCCCAACAGCTCCATTTTGTGCATTTAATCCTCCAAAGAGAAGTAAACCCTTCGATTGGCTTTGCCCTTGTTCTCAGCCTTGATCATCTTTATTCTGCCAACCTCGCCGGTGTTCCTAACATGAGTTCCGCCGCAGGCCTGCCTGTCCACGCCCTCGATTTCGACCACCCTGATCATCTCTCGATCAGGTACATTCATCGCCAGCCGGACGAGATCTGGAATGGCCAGTGCCTCGGATCGGGGAACGATTCTGGTTGTGACCGGATGATTCTCACCGATTATGCCATTGGCCCGGCTTACGTACTCATCCATCTTGGCCTTATCAAAGCTCTCCAGGCTGAAATCCACACGCGACCTCGTGAGTTCGATCTGGTTTCCTGTGATCTTGGCCCCAGTCTCCTTGAATATGACAGCACTTAGAATGTGGCAAGCAGTATGGCTGCGCATGAATCTATAGCGTCTGTTTCCATCAATTTTCCCTGATACCAGGTCGCCGGGCAATAAGCCGTCCCGGTCCAGTATGTGGACGATCCCCTTCTCACCTGGCTGCACGCCCACCACGGAAAAGCTCTCCACACCCCGGATGAGAGTGCCGGCGTCTGCGGGCTGTCCTCCAGACTGAGGATAAAATGCAGTCCTATCGAGTATGGCTTGATCCCCTGAAGCATCCACTACTGTGGCATCAAAGGCCCAAAGATAGCCGTCCTCTAAATACATATCCTTCATGAAACGAGAAGAATTGACTACTATCTATTCAGCCTGACGGGTGAATTGTTATATTCACATAAAAAAATAATTAATATGAATAGCAAATATTTCGCTTTAATGGAATTATTTTCTACGAAACTTATATATATGTTATCACTCGTTATGCGGCTGGTGACCGTTTTGGAGATATCAGCCGCATCAGACCAAAAAGTCGAGCGGGATGAATTTGCTTCCATTCTAATGAAGGTAGGATTGAAACGAAATGTAGCCAAGGTTTTGACCTATCTGGTAGGGGTGGCAGAGGCAACATCTCGCGAGATAGAGATCGGATCGGATCTTCGACAGCCGGAAGTGAGCATTGCCATGCGGGAAATTCGAAAGCTGGACTGGATTATAGAGAGAGACGAGAAGAATCCCGGCAAGGGAAGGCCTTATCGCATCTACCGTCTAAATAAAAGCCTCCCAGAGATTGTCACTCATCTGGAGAATGAAAAATCCAAGGAATCTGAAAGGATAATGAGGCAGATTGAAAAGCTTAAATCCTTGAAGTCTAACTGAAAATAATTTGTTTAAAATAATAATGATAACGCGGCTGCCAGGAACCTCGTCAGCCAATCGTTTTCTTTTCTAAAAATAGTTATGAATATATCTCAATGATGGCCATCTAATGGCCAGACATCAATATAAAATATTTTTTAAGATATAACTATTCTCTATGCAAAAAACTATATACTAATTGAGGGGTAGAATAAGGCAGAAAAAAAGTGGAAGGGGATGGAGATGAAGTATATCATCGACGAAGCCCTGGGCAGATCTGAGGCAGGGAACAGGATCAAATCATCCAGCGTGATACAGAGCGATGAAGAGCTGGTTTCGGTCCTTGAAGAGCTGACCACAGTAATCAGGGTTATAGGATGCGGTGGAGGCGGCTCAAATACCATTGATCGGCTTGCAGAGTGCGGCATCCAGGGAGCCGAGCTGTTTGCCATCAACACAGATGCTCAGCATCTCTTGCATATCAATGCCGACCGCCGCTTCCTGATCGGCAGGCGTACCACGCGCGGACTCGGAGCCGGAAGTCTGCCTGCGATTGGCGAAGAGGCTGCCCAGGAGGACATCGATGAGATCAAGGCTGCAGTTGATGGTGCCGATATGGTCTTTGTCACCTGCGGGCTCGGTGGCGGTACGGGAACGGGTGCCTCCCCAGTGGTAGCCGAGGCCGCCCGCGAGGCAGGTGCACTCACCATTGCCATAGTTACCATCCCCTTCAGTGCAGAAGGCTCCATCCGAATGCAGAATGCTGAAGTCGGCTTGAAGAAGTTACGAGAGGTCTCAGATACAGTAATTGTTGTACCAAACGATCGACTCCTGGATGTGGTTCCCAACCTTCCATTACAGGCGGCCTTCAAGGTGGCAGATGAGGTCTTGATGCGCTCAGTCAAGGGAATCACCGAGCTGATCACCCGCCCAGGGCTCATCAACCTGGACTTTGCAGATGTGAGAACGGTCATGACGAACGGCGGAGTTGCCATGATAGGCATGGGCGAGGCAGAAGGCGATGAAAAGGCACGTGACTCTGTGATGAAGGCTTTGCGTAGCCCCCTCCTGGACGTGGATGTATCGGGAGCAACCTCGGCTCTGGTAAATGTGGTGGGCGGGCCGGATATGACCATTACCGATGCCGAGACGGTGGTGGACGAGGTCTACCAGAAGATCAACCCCGATGCTCGCATTATCTGGGGCGCGCAGATCGACCAGAACCTGGATCATACTCTTCGGACCATGTTGGTAGTCACTGGCGTCTCATCCCCACAAATACTCGGAAAGGAGGCAGGCCGGCGGGTGACATCCAGGCACGGCATCGACTTCCTCTCACGCCGGGCTCGTTACTGAAGCAGGCCACCTCCTTTTTCTTCATCTGATTGTCTATGCTAGCATATGCCATGTCAATCGATAAAAATATAAGTTCGCCACACAAGTTACAGACGTTAATCCCTTAAGCGGATGTGATACTCATTCTGACCGAGAAGGTGGACGGCGAGCTTGAGATGCTGGAACGGCACCTGCTCATTCTAAAACAGGTGGTGGAGAACGAGCCGATAGGAATCCTCAAGCTGGCTGAGGAGACGAAGATACCGAGCCACAAGGTGCGCTATTCCCTGCGGGTCCTGGAGCAAGAAGGATTGATCAAGGCTTCAGCTCCGGGAGCTGTGACCACTGAGGAGATCCAGTCTTTTCTCAAAGAGCTGGACGGCATGATTGAGAGTCTGGCCAAGAAGACAGAGGATCTCAAGAAGATCAAGATAGCGAGGTAAATGCGCTATTCAAGAATCGCTTCTGTTCTGCAGGAGATCTCGACGGCTCCCCGAAGCTCTAAAGCCGATGTAGCGGCAGACTTCCTCGCAGGAGTTTCAAAGGATCCGGAGCTGCTCTGCCCAGTTGTTAGGCTGCTCATCGGCGAGCTGTGGCCGCCCTGGGAGAACAGGGTGATGGGAGTGGGCCCAGAGACAATTGCTGGGGCGCTGGCAGAGGTATCTGATCTTAATGTCACTGCAATGAGGTTGAGCGGATCGGAGATGGGGCAGGTAGCCGAGATGGCACTGGAAAAGAAGGGGCAGAACCCATTGGTCCGCGAGCCTTTAGATGCCCTCTTGACCTATGATAGCCTTCGACGCATCTCAACCCAGAAGGGCTCTGACTCGGAGCAGAGAAAGATCGCAATTCTAAGAGGCCTGTTCCTGGCTGCGACGCCCCTGGAAGGAAAGTTCATCGCTCGCACTGCTCTTCGCGGCAACCAGGTGGGCATGGGAACGAAGACCATGATTGCGGCCCTCTCTATTGCCCTTCATTGTGATAAGGAGACCATCCGCAGAGCCTATGGGATGATGCCGGATCTGGGCGTCATTGCGAAGCTGACTCTAAAAAGAGATCTGAAGGCAGTCACAATCAGGCCAAAGGTTCCTGCACGACCAATGCTCTTTTTCCGCGGCGATCCGCCTCTGCCGGGCGCTTATCTGCCCAGGTATCCGGGCCTGAGGATTCAGGTCCATAAGACTGGAAGAACAGTCCTCATATTCTCCTCGCAATTGAGAGACATCACCTCTGCCTTAAACGGCCTATCCAGACAGATCGGTGAGATGGATGCGGACTTTGTTGTTGATGCCGACCTGATTGGTTTTTATAATACCCGAAATGGTGACCCCGGCTCTACCGGAGCCAGGATTTGCAGCCTAGAGGAGATGCAAAGATACATCAACCGCCGTCGCCTTTCTCGCAAAAGCAGCATCCGTCCGGCCATCCTGGCCTATGATCTCCTGGCTTTGGGGGATAAAAGTATCTGTAGCATGCTCTATCAGGATCGGCGATCGAGGCTATTAGCTATTATGGGGCAACCCCAAGAACTTCCTTTCTCCGGCATATCCCCGGCCACTGAGCTGGTTCTGACTGAGAAAAGCTCGGTAGAGGATTTTTTGGACAAGGCTCTGAAGTCCGGAGCCAGGTCGCTTTTAGGGCGAGACCTTCATGGAACATACAGCCCCGGAGAGGAGGCCCACGGAGATATCATCATTCGAGCCGAGCATCATCTCTCATTCATGCTGGTTCGGGTTAAGTGGGGCCGCGGCAGGGAAGAAGGCTTGCCGGAGAAATATCAGGTAGCGCTCAAGAACGGCGAGCAGCTTGTGCCGGTGGGTTGGATTGGCCACGGACCGTCCAAGAAGGATCAACAGGAACTGTCTTCAGAGCTCCGGCCACTGATGAAAGGCGAAGATGATGAGACTGCAGTTGCAGCTTTGCAGATCATTCTCAAGCTCAGGATCAGAGGAGCACTTAAACGCGGAGATGATTTTGTTATGCTTGATCCAATGATTGAGCAGTTCAGGCTTCACGCTGCGGTCAAAGACGCTGATGATCTGAGTCTCTTGGAGAATATCTGCATTGCATGATCCTTAGACCTTTTGACCCCTGGAATAGCCAGATCTGTACCTGCCCACCAAAACTAAGCCTCAATCCCTATACTGGATGCCCACATGGCTGCCTTTATTGTTATGCTTCATCCTACATCCCCCGCTTTGGAGAATGCCGGCCCAAGAGAGATCTCCACAAACATCTGGCCAGAGAAACGGCAAAGGTCAAGCCGGGAAGCCTTGTTGCCATGTCCAACAGCTCGGACCCTTATCCTCCCAAAGAGGAAGAGCTGCGGATGACTCGAGGATGCCTGGAGATACTAAAACATAGGAAGCTGTCTGTACAGGTTGTGACAAAATCCCATCTCGTGGCCCAGGATGCATATCTTTTGGCAAGCATGAGGGCCTGCGTTGCCATCACAGTCACTACGCTCGATCGCTCAATCTGCCGCAGGCTGGAGCCGGGAGCGCCACTCCCGAAAGAGCGCCTTTTTGCGTTGAGCAGTCTTGCCGACGCTGGTGTGCCAACCTCAGCCCGAATCGATCCCATCATTCCGGGCATCAATGATCAAGAAATCGAGGATCTTGTGGCTGCGGTCTGCCAGGTCGGTGCTAGACACATAACCTCATCCACCTATAAAGCCCGACCTGATAGCTTGAAAAAGATCATCTCTGCATTTCCTGAAGAATGCGCGGGTTTGGAGAGGATGTTTTCCCACGGCGATCGTGTAGCGGGAAGTATGTATTTGCCTCTCGAAATCAGAGAACGGCTGATGGAAAAAGTAAGAGAAAATGCAAAATCATTGGGACTGACATCCTCATCTTGTAGGGAAGGATCTGCATCGATCTCTGGCATAAATTGCGATGGATCGCATTTATTGGTTTGAGATATGGGCAGAAAGCGTCTCAGACAGATTCATCTCCGCAGGACACGCCCCTATTATACTCGCTCAGCCAGCGTTATGCCGCAATGTTGTGCCGCAATGACGTCAAAGGCATAAATGCGATGCTGTCCCTTAATAGTGGTCTATGCCCATGAAAGTCTATTTATATGAAGAATAACTAGACTTGACGACAATTCTTCTCAAAAGGGAGGATGTTCAATCTACAGTCATAAATGCTATGCGCTAGAGGAATAGGAGGTATTCAATATGAGGAAAGTTCTGGCTATTACTGTGGCCCTCATGATAGCAGCCATTTTCGTAATGCCTGCATTAGGGTACACTAATCAAGCTGCAGGAAATCAATCTTACTCTGCAATATCAAGCGATAAGCTCGCTTACAGCTTCACAACAGGATCTCCCGCCCATAACTTAACTGCTGAAACAGTGACAAACAAGTATTCATTCAAGTCCACGGCCATAAAGAGCACCAGGATGGCCTACTCATTCAAGCAGAGCGGAAGACAGGAGTACAGCTTTAAGCAGTTGGGTGTCGACAATGCCGTCGCTGAGGGCATGAAGGCCGAGACGGAAACCGCATTGCTCGGCAGCGTGAATACGAAGGCAGCCGTTGAGCCCGTAGAAACTGAGGCACAGCCAGTGACCGAAGTCGCAGCCGCACCAGTGGAGCAGCCCAAATTCACAATTGAAGGAGCTGTCGTAGACAATAACCAGACAGGTCTCTCCGGCTGGACACTGGACCTGTCCAAGGATGGAGCTGTTGTCAATAGCGTGGCTTCTGCTGCTGACGGAAAGTTTGCATTTGCAGATTTGGCCGCAGGTGAGTACGCAGTCTCCGAGTCACTTGTAGACGGCTGGAGCATAGTCTCCCCCGCAGATGGCAAGGCTGCAGTGACAATAACTGATGCCAATGTAACTGACCTGGTATTCGTCAATCAGCTCGTGCCGGTAGTAGTTGCCGTACCAGCCGCCACCGAGAACGCCACCGTCGAGAATGCCACAGTCAGCATCAATGAAACAGCCGTAAATGCCACGGCCATCAACACAACCGTATAAATCCGACCAAATCAAGGATCTCGTCACGGGAAAGCCCCTGCCACATTCAGGGTTTCCCCTTTTTTTATATGCAGGCCAATAGGCTTTCATAGGTGCAAGAGCATAATAGTAATAAAAGATTGGGGGATGATCATGAAAGCTAAAGCAATATGGATGCTGATATGCGTCTTACTGTTAATATCGGCAGGGACGGTCTATGCCCAAGGATTATATGGGTCTGTTCCCTGCCAGGCTAGAAATGCATTAGAAGCCTATTGCGTGAACCACGGCGGCTGTCCTAGCGACGGGTATTGCTATTTTCCTGACGGTGGCTACTGCGAGCTGCGCTCCTTTTATAACGGCACCTGCCCGGGGTCAGAATACTACGAACAAGCCATATGGATGGCAGAGGCCTACGCTTTCCTTAATGGCGACAGCGCATACAGCACTCCAATGGCACTCTATCAGTATCCCACCTACTCGTATCCATCCTATTATCCATATTACTATGATCCAGCATACGGGTATGGCTATTGAGCAGAGCAGCATAGTCGAGGAGAAAAAAGATAGTCGGCAAGTTCCGGCTATCCTAATTTAGGAAGCAATCAGTATTTCCGCAAAATAGAAGGATGCTGGTGTCGCCATCCAGATTAAGCCAGAATATCCTGCTTGAACTTATCGAAGCCTATCTCCTCGATAAACTCCCCCAGCCGCTGCTTCTTGGCGTGGTCCTTGTAGTATCTGATAATCCTGTCGATGAGCGCGAGTGCTTCCTCATCTGAGAGATTCTCAGCCAGCATCTGACCCAGTCGGGGCTTGACTCCGCTGCTGCCGCCTACCAGAACCTTCCAGCCCTTAGACATTCCCATCAAGCCGATATCCTTCACAGCCGGCTCTGCGCAGGAGTTGGCGCACCCCGACACGCCGATCTTGAACTTCCAGGGAAGCTGCATGCCGTGATATAGCTCATCGAGCTTCAGCCCGACTCCTACCGAATCCTGCTGGCCACGTTTGCAGAAGGTGGTTCCCGGACAGATCTTGACGCTCCGAACGCACAGGCCAATGGCTGCACCGGGCTTCATCCCCAGATCCTTCCAGGCATCATCTATGTCCTTGGGATCGATTCCTACGATGGCGATCCTCTGCGCGGATGTTATCTTGAGAACCTTGGCATTGTACTTCTCAGCCACATCTGCGATCCTGCGCAGCCCAGCCGGATCTATTATGCCGCCTGCAATGTGCGGCGCTATGGCGAAGGTCTCTTTATCCCTTTGCAAAATTGCGCCCTTATCCAGAATATCTTTGGACATGTGTATCTCCTCAATTGAATGCCGTGAATATAGCGCTACCTGAGAATATAAGATTATGCAGACATGTACTTTCAAAAGAACCGTAGCCACATTCCCATCGATTCGGAATCTGCGTGAGATTGCCGAAGAGCTGCCTCATTAATTCCAGAAGGCTCAGTCGCTCATCAGCATATCTACAGCAGAGTTTTGTTCAGACATCATGCGTGTGCCTTTACCTGCGAGGCAGCCCCACTGGGCCTGCTCTTGCGGTGCCGTATGATGTGGCGCGAGCGCTTTGTTACTATTTCCTCGCTCTTGACCCACTCACCCGTCTCGTCGTCCTTCTCGTACTGCTCTTTCACGGACGCCCAGGCAGCTTCGTGAGATGCCTTCTCGCGTGCAGTGTCCTCAGCATCTTCAAGGTCATCCCAGCAACTGTTATAGGCTTTCATGTAAAGGGCCTTTGCGCGGCTGGGCAGATTTCTTACGCTTTTGGGCAGCTCGCTTATGCTCTCGTATGGCATCAAATACACCTCCTGTCGATGTTTGAGCATTGTAATAACTTGCGTACTATAGAGATCATGGTTAAAAGGCTTTGGGATCGATGATGTGATTGGGATCGAGGATATGATGCACCACTCGACTGAGTCCTTCCAGTCGATCCATTCATCCGAAATCATAAAAGAAGAATTCGCCGGAAATGCCTGGACATTTCAGCTAACCCGGCGACATGAATGCGGGCAGCGTGCCCGTCTATCTCATATTCTTTTTCATTGCCTCAAGTCTGGCTTTGGCTGCCTCCATTCCCGAGACCATCTTGTCTTTGCTAGATGCGGCCCCGTTCGTGGACACCGCGCTTGCTGTTGTCTCAGATGTCGGCCTTTCCTCAGTGGTTTGGACAACGGCCTGGGCCGGAACTTTCGCGGTGTTGGTTGTATCCGGACAATTGCTGGCAGGAGCAATTCCCTCATTCACAGCTATGCTCAGATTGCCAAGGAATGTGGTCATCATGCTCTCACTCATGTTCATGTCCATCAATACGAGGGCTATGGTCTGATTGTTGGGCTGATAGGAGACGAAAATCTGATTTCCGATCTGTCCCCAGAGCACCGGCCCCTCGATAGATTCATTGTATGTGGCGGTCTTCAGAATTGGATTGAAGCTCTCAAGATAGGGCTTTAGATCGACAGTATCCAGCTCCTTTTGTGGTGCCTCGCATGGGTAGAGGAGATGCAGTCCAACGCGGTTTCCGTCCAGCAGCATGGATGCTGAAACCTCCCTTCCGCCGGTATAATTCGCCTCGGCCATGACCTCAGGCTCTACAACTACCTCTGATGGAAGACAGAAGACCAGCTTGGCGTAATCTCCCATATCAGCACCTGTGCATACACTGTCATCAGCAGTCTCCTCGGCAGCGGACGCAAGAGCGGTCACGAGACAGAACATCATGCACCCTATGAGCAGCATCCTTCCCACTGGCTCAAATCCCTTATGCAGATTCCTAGATTTCATTTTATCCACCTCATTGCTGTTTGATTATCCCCTTCGGTAATTTTCTAAATATTTGGGTCCGTTTATAACTCTTAAACTATTTAGTCGTTTTCCAGAACAACATATCGATATGGTAATATACTTGAAATATATGTCAGCATATTGTACAACGGCTGTTGTACTGGTTTTGGATTAAGACAAGAGTGGAGGAAAATAGTGTGAGATCGACTTTGAGTGTATTTTATCTTGCGGCTGCTCTTATGGTTCTCAGCCTAAGCGCTGCAGCATCGGTTGTCATCAATGAGATTGAGCTCAATCCACCAGAAGGTGGAGTGGACTGGGTGGAGATCTACAATCCGGATAACGAGAGCGTTGACATCAGCTCCTGGACTGCAAAGATCACAGACGGCAGTTGGGTCGGCGATTTCTTGGCGGTTCCAGCAGGAACAATGCTGCCCTCAAAGGGATTTTATGTCTTCGAAGGAAAGTCCACATGGAACCATAATGACGGCGGATATGCCACGCTCTTCGATGCATCTGGAGAGCTGGTTGACAAGACGGCTGAACGCAATGACGGCCTGGACAACGACTTTACCTATGGCAGGCACCCGGATGGCTACGATACGAATACTGACGGCGACTGGGGACTGGGCTCAGCCACAAAAGGAGAGTCAAATATTCGTTAGGCAATCATAATGAAATCACATGGAGAGTGGAATGAATATGAATCTTAAATCAAGCATGGGCATCAAGGCGCTCCTTGTATTTAGCGGCCTTCTGGCCCTCACGAGCCTCGGCGCGTGCGATGTGGTCATAAACGAGTTTGAGCTAAGTCCGCCCGACAACAGCACCGTGTGGGTGGAGCTTTACAATACAGGAGACACTGCTGTGGATCTGACCGGCTGGAAGATCAATATCGTCGATACGCCCTGGAAAGGGCCAATCTACCTGAAGGGCAGCATCGAGCCCAAGGGATTCGTCGCATTTGATGGAGAGGACTCCTGGGTTACCACCGGCAATGGAACAGTCTATCTCTATGATGCATCTGGTGCCGAGATGGACAAGACCCCCCAGAAGAGCGATGACTCCCACAGCGACTTCACTTACGGACGCCTTCCTGACGGACACAGGACAAACACAAATGCCGACTTTGCCTTCATGATGGCCAGCAAAGGAAGGTCCAACGGTTACGGAAATTAGATATCTTTGGCCTCTTTTCCATCAGGACGAGCTGGCTGAATCAATTTTTTTTAAATTGAGAACGGCATTCACACTATCCATAAGGTATAGGCGGTATCCCTTTTGAAGCTCTTGGTGTGCTCGCTCTTATTGATGATGGCTCCCTGGATGTTCCGTTGATACACGGTTATGGTGTGGACCTTTTCTCCACCAACTGTGAAGCTGGCGACTCCGTCAAGAGATCCGTCTGCCAGATCACTGCTGAAAAAGACCCCGTCGACATAGACATCATAGCCTGTGATCCTCTCGGACCTCACTGTTATCAGCGCCTCGCCAATTCGGATATCATCCACATCCAAGATCGATGCTGACGATGACGATCCTGCCTCCCGGGGCAGCACATCCAATATCAGGGCGTTGCCGGGCTCATTCCCCTGAGACAGCAGCAAAAAGAGCCTTCCGGCCTTTTCAGGAACGAGGCTTAACCGATGATAGAAGTCTCTCAGAGCCTTGAAGCTCCAGTGGGCTATGGTGCTGTTGGCATAAGAGATGAGATAGAGGTCAACACTGCCGTCTTTGGGCGTATGGACTATCAGCTCCACATCCTCGCCGGCTTTAACCTCATCGTATCGTCTCCAGACATCGCCCTTTCGGATCCACAGATCGATAGAGGCAACAGCAGAGCTGCCGGGACCCGAGACATAATCAGAGTAGTTGTATTGAGCCTCGCCGAGCTGGATGAACTGAGGCTCATTGCCGCTCAGGTTGAATGTTATGGGATCGGAGAGGGTTGTCTCTCTCGCAGCTTGAGGGCTGCTGTTGGCGGCACCCGTCCCACCTGTCCAGGGCTCCTCGCTCCAGCTCTGTCCGCCCTGTGGCGATGCAGAGACAACCGACGAAGCGAAGAGCAAGACGACAGCCAGCAGGAGAATCGCTATGGACTTCACATCGTCTCCAAAGCGACTATTCCGAGGGTGTCCAGCGTAGCCTTCAGCGCATTTTTCGCGGCTTTTGCTAAAGCCAATCTTGCCTGCCGGAGCGCGGGCTCAGCATCAAGCACCGGGCTGTATCTGTAGAAGTGGTTGAAGCTCTCGGCCAGCTCACGAGCATATGTTGCCAGTTGATGGGGCTTGAGCTCTCTTGCTGCCCTGTCTATCACCAGATCGAACTGTGCGATCTTCTTTAAGAGAGAGATCTCGTTCTCGCCGGTCAGAAGATCGGCCTCGATATGAGAAGCGCTTTCGCCCAATGCTTCACCCTTCCGAAGAATGCTGCAAGCCCTTGCATGAGAGTACTGGATGAAAGGTGCAGAGAGCTTCTCAAAGTCCAAAGCCTGCTTCCAGTCGAAGGTTGTGGCCTTGTCTGGAGAGACCTTGACCACATCGTAACGCACGGCTCCGGATGCCACCTGGGCAGCAACTTCTCTGAGGAAGGCCTCGCTCTCCTCAGGCCTCCTGAGCCTGACCTCCTCGTAGGCCTGCTTTTCAACCTCGTCAAGCAGCTCATCGGCTGAGATGAACTTGCCCTTCCTGGTGCTCATGGAGCCTGTCGGCAGAGAGACAAACTCGAATATCACGACCTCCGGCTCGCGAACTCCCAAGAGACGCAGAGCTGTACGAAGCTGTCCTGAGACGAGCTTGTGGTCGGCACCAAGGATATCTACGGAGCGGTCGGAGTTCTCGGACTTCCAGCGGTGGTAAGCAAGATCACGGGTGATGTAAAGCGAGGTTCCATTGGCCCTCTTGAGAACCATCTTCTTCTCAAAGCCATAGGAGGTGAGGTCTAGCTGGAAGGCACCATCCTCGTATTCCGTGAGCCCCGTCTTCTCCAGGAGGCCTATAATCTCGGCAACATCGCCTTTTCGCACAAACTCCGACTCCCAGTGGTAAGAGTCGTGGCGGATGTTCATCCTCTGCAGAGTCTTTTCTATGCCGCCGATGGCATACTTGATGGCGCTCTGGACCTTGGCCACAATCTCTTCGTCGCCGGCCTCATATCGGGAGATGACCGAATCCGCCTCTGTTCGGATCTCCGGGTTGGTTTCCATGAGACGGTTGGCAGCTATATAGACCTTGGCCACGGCGTGGTCGGCTTTGCTGCCATCGAGCTGGAAGTGGTCGCAGCCCACCACAACCATTGCCTCCTGGCGGCCCATGTCGTTAACGTAATATTGCGCGTCAACAGTGCAGCCAGCTCTACGCAATATTCTGACAAGAGTGTCGCCGATAACTGAATTTCTGATGTGGCCTACGTGCAGCGGCCCGTCCGGGTTAGCGGAGGTATGCTCGACTATGACCAACTCCTTCATCCTGCCAGTCCAAGCTTTGTCTGCCAGAGCCTCATCCAGAACCTTATTCAAGAATTTGCGGTTTACGAAGAAGTTGATGTAAGGCCCGGATAGCTGCACACGGTCGATGAAACTGCAGGCCTGGGGCATGGCCTCTTTGATCTCCTTGGCAATGACGACAGGACTCTTCTTCAAAACAGGAGCCAACCGGAAGGCAACGGAGGAAGCAAGATCTGCATGGGGACTCATGTCCAGTCCCAGGCTGTTTACTCCTCCTTCTACCTTGTAGCCGCAGCGATCGAGGGCAGTCTTGAGAAGGCCCTCGACTTCGCTCATAAAATCTAGAAACATGGGAACACCAATCGTAAATCTGTATCCTGGAAAAAGATGAATCGATATAAGGATTGCGTAGAAATGAAGCTTTCAACGCGCGGCAAATATGGTTCAGAGCTGGGATTAAATTCGCAATATTTTATGGATCTGCAACGAAATATAAATCCATCTAATCGATAGCACGCACGAACAAGATTACATGGCAAGTTATAATACCTTTAGCAGTCAATTTTCTTTACAGGTGTCTGTCATGAAGTCCGCCACAATTCTAATAATGCTGCTGTTCTGTCTTCCAGCAGCTTTGGCCTCTGATGATGATTCGCAATCTGCACAGGCTACTACAGCCATCACCCTTCCCGTGGACTCGGTGACCATCTACCCGGATGGCCTCATGGCCGTGAAACGGTATGGCCGCCTGGATGTGACCGAGGGAGTGCACAAGTTTGTGATAAATCTGCCGGAAAAAGCCGAGAAAAGCACAGTTCTCCTTTCAGTGAAGAACGCGAGCCAAGAGATGGTGGTCTATGAGGACGATCCAGTCTTCACACTGAATTTCTCGTCTACCGACGTACAAGACTTTGCCCTATCCTATCTCATGTACAATGCTGCCTCCTGGCGGCCGATGTATGACCTCCACCTCGAAAACGACAGCGTCCTGGTAAGGGCCAACGCAGTGGTCGGCAATTTCGCAGGAGAGGACCTCAAAGACGTGAGGCTCAAACTCGTGGCAGGCTTGCCCGCAAACGAGCCCTATCCTCTGACCATGTCGTCAATCCAAAATCAACGCTACACAGCTGTGGCAGCGGCTGCGGCTCCTGCAGAAGAGTACATGGATTATGCCGCAGAGGCTGCACCAGTCTCCACGGGTGAGCTTGAGACCATGTACATCTTCGAGCTTGAAGATCGATCGGATCTGGTCAGAGATAAGGAGATAGGCTATCCACTATTCGAGGAAGAGTCCCCTCTGGTAAGAGCGTACACCTGGGATGCCTATAATGACCAGGAAGGGCCTGTTAGAGAGGAGATCCGGGCTAACAATACCCTTACGAGCCCCTGGCCATCTGGAAGCGCCATGCTTTATCGTGATGGTGAGTACGTCTCCACAATTCAGATGCCCTACACCCCGGCTGGTACCAATGCATCCATTGAAATTGGACCCTCGGCAGACCTCAAGGTAGAGAGCAAGCTAGCAGACTACAATGTCACGAGGAACCTCAAGGAGATCGGCTCAGATGGCGGAAATCACACAGTTAAGGAGACTGTCGAGTCTTGGACCTATAACCTGTTGATCAAGAGCAACCTGGACAGAACAGCTAACCTGGAGGTCAGAGACAGCATTCCTCAGGAAGCTGTGGTAACATCGGTCTCGCTTCCTCCTGCTGATAGCACTGCAACGAAGCTCAAGTGGAAGGTCGCCCTCGCGCCACGGCAGAAGACTGCCATCAATTACACCTACGAGGTTACGACAACTGAGAGCCTTGACAACAAATATTATTAATCCTTAAATACTAACCCATATTTTTTTCAAAGGATCTGCGAGGATTCGCACTCGCCTTATGAAGAGCTTTTATGACGCATTTATCGCACGAACTTTTCAATCAGGTCGAGAGATGTTGTCTCCAGGCCGCATTCACGAAGGTGATGGGCTAAAAGGCTCGCCCGTTCTCCCTCTGGATGGTAGACCAAGACCTCTTTTGGCATGACGTGCTCGATCATCCTCATCAGGCCGCGGAAATCCAGATGATCGCTCAATTGAATTGTGGGATAAGACGTGTCCCGCCTTCCTGTGAGAAAATATTTGTTCCAACCTCGCACCTGGTGCAGATTCCAGGGCGTGACCACATTTGTCTCAGAACCATTCAGCTCAGTTAGAGGACCGGCAGCCTTCCCCATCAGCTCTCGCGTCAGCACCAGGCTCTTCTCGTCCATGCCGATCTCATCTTTGTAGCCCATAGCTCTCATGAGAGCCACAGCCCTCTGGGCTTTGCCGAAGGCATAGGCACCAAAGCTGGCACCTGCCTCCAGCGCCTCGGAAAACCCTGCGAGATCGTCATCGAATATGCATGATGGATCATAAGGGTCACCGTAGTTGGCCTCCATGACCAGGAAATCACTTTTTGGAAGGCGACTGTAATCTTTGACATCCCCAGTCACAAGCACCCTCAGGCCAGCCTTCGTCTGCCAGGAGAAGGCAGCAGATCCGATTGTGTGTCCAGTGGGGTGCGTGTTAACCCTCACCCCGCCTACGATGATGCTCTCGCCCACCCGGAAGGTTCGACCCTTGTAAACTCGATCGTATCGAATTTCGAGAGCGCGTGCAGTCTCTACTGATGCAACGGCTCTTGGCGAGAGCATCGCCGACTTGCCGTGGTGATCGCTGTGGGCATGAGTAATGAGGTAGGCATCAGGCTGAACGCTGGCTTTAGGAGCGCGACTGGTATCAATTGAGAAGAGATGATCGTCGAAGGATAGGGCAAGATGTGGTGCATTGCCACCCCGACTGTTGATTCTCCGCACCGCCTCAAGGCAACGCTCCCCACCTGCAGTCATCACCAAGGTTCTGCTCCTTGCCTGCCCAACTCATCTCAACTTGATGCCTTGTTGATCGCCAGGATCAGCTCATCTCGGCTCGTGACGCCCATCCATCTCTGCACTTCTGCCCCGTCCTTCTCCAAGATGATGGTAGGCACGACCATGATGCCCTTCTCAGCAGCGAGGTCGCCCTCTTTATCTACATTGATCTTTTTAAATTCCACTTTATCGCAGAGGTCCCGAGCCAAATCCTCGAAGATAGGCCCCTGTGTCCGACAAGGTCCACACCAGTCAGCGTAAAAGTCCATCAAAACCAGTTTAGCCATTAAATTCATCCTCGTCTTCATTAACATCTGATTATCAGACTATATCAAATCTCACGCCGATCTTAAATATCTTGAGCGTGGGCAAGACCAGCATCTTTCGTCCGGTCTTGATTTTGATATCCTGCAATATTTCCTGGATTCTCTCTTCGGTTGCAGAGACAGTGAACCACAGATTGTAGCCGCTGTCATTGGGCCGGAGATAGTTATGAGAGACCTCGGGGTACTCGCTAACTACCTTGGCAGCCTCATCTGCTTCGTCCACGGGAACTGCGAGAGCCGCCAAAATGCCACTCCGGCCCAGCTTGCGCAGATCCAGAATTGGCCCGATCCTTCTCACAAGCCCCCCCTTTTGAAGCTCTGACAGCCGCGCTATCACTTCACCCTCCTCCAGGCCTAAAGCTTGCGCCAAATCCCGGAAGGGTCTAGAAGTTACGGGAAACCCATCTTGTACGGCGGACAAGAGCAACAGATCGGTATCATCCATGATTATATCTCCAGGAGGCAGGATGGATCGGGGCCCAGGAAGTCGCCGCTTTCAGCATAAGCCCTGGCCCTGCAGCCACCGCAGGCCCCGGCATAGCTGCAACGCCCGCACCTTCCCCGAAGAGCCCTCTCTCGGAGAGCCAGAAGCTCAGGAGCATTCTCCCATATCTCTATAAAATTCTTTTCCCTGATGCTGCCAACCTTCAATGGAAAATATCCACATGGATAGACGTCCCCTTTTCGAGAGACAAAGACAAAGCTCTTGCCGGCCAGACAGCCGCTCGCGCGACGCTTCCCCGGCCTTGCTATTCGAGCATATTGAGGAGCACAGGTAACCTGAACCTCGATTGCCCGCCGCTCGCGCGTGAGATCGATCTCCCTGAGAAGCTCCTCCTGCCGCGCCGGCGTCAGGAGATCTCCTTCCTGGCCTCTGCCGGTGGCCACAAGGAAGAAGAAGTGCAGGGCAGAAGCACCAACTCTTTCGGCCAGATCAAAGATTGCCGCCACGTCGGGCTCGCTCCTGCCGGTCAGGGTGTGATTGATCTGAAAATCAACCTTGCCACGCAGGTTTTCTATACCCTGCATGGCGCCCTCAAAGCTGCCCTGGCCTCGCATGCGATCATGCTCTTTAGAAGAGGCTGCGTCAAGGCTGATGCTCACTCTTGATATGCCGCTCGCAGCGATCTTATCTGCTACCTCCTGCGTGATGGTCGTCCCATTGCTGGCTAAAGAGACGCGCATCCCCAATGATTTTGCATGACTGGCCAGAAGAAAAATATCTGGCCGCAGAAGTGGCTCGCCCCCGCTCAAGATTAGCATGGGACAGATCGATGCAATATCATCCAAAAAGGAGATTGCCTCCTTAGTAGAAAGCTCATGAGGATCTGGCTTTCTGGAGGCAGAGGCACGACAGTAACTGCAAGACAGATTGCAGGCTCCCGTCACCTCCCAGGCGACAATCAACATCACAGCAGGCCTTTCTTCACCAGCAGCTCTGCATTGAGGATGCTTGCTCCTGCCGCACCACGTACTGTGTTGTGGCCCATGCATATGAACCGGATTCCTGATCTTATCCGGCCCACGGAGACTGACATGCCATTTCCGCGTCCGCGATCAAGCCTGGGCTGAGGCCTGTCCAGTTCATCCTTGACGATAAGCGCCTTCTTGGGAGATGACGGCAGATCTGAGATCCCGGGGTCGAAGCTCAGCATAGCCTTCTTGACCTCATCAGGAGTGGGATTGTCCCTCATTGTCACCCAGATAGCCTCGGTGTGCCCATCCATGACAGGCACGCGATGACAGCTCGCGCTCACAGAGAACTCGGCATTGACGATCTTTTCTCCATCAAAGCGACCCAGGATCTTCTGAGGCTCGGTCTCCACCTTTTCCTCCTCTCCGCCGATGTAGGGTATGACATTGCCGAGGATGGCCATTGAGGGGACGCCCTCATAACCAGCTCCGGATACGGCCTGCATGGATGCAACATGAACCGTCTTGATGCCGAACTTCATGAGAGGCTTGAGCGGCAGTGTGAACATGACTGTTGTGCAGTTGGGATTGGTTGTGAGATATCCATCCCAACCGCGCTTCTCGCGCTGCACTTTGATGATATCCAGGTGATCAGCATTGCACTCCGGAATGAGCAAAGGCACATCCTGTACCATCCGATAGGAGCTGGTATTGCTGGCCACCGCACAACCTGCCGCAGCGAAGGCTGGCTCAACTGTCTTGGCATCATCTGCAGGAAGGGCTGAGAAGACTATATCTGCATCAACCTCTCGCGGATCGACGTTGACCACAGTCATCTCTGCAATATCCTCGGGCAGCTCGCTCTCCAGGCGCCACTTGGCCGCTTCTTTGTACTTCTTGCCCGCGCTTCTCTCAGAAGCAGCGAGGCTCGTCAGCTCAAACCAGGGATGGTTCTTCAATCCTTCGATGAAGCGCTGTCCAACAGCACCTGTGGCACCTAAGACGCCAGCTTTGATCTTGGCCATTATCAATCACCTAAAGCTACCTTGGGGCATAGCGCTACGGGTGTATATATCTCTTATCCGAAATTGGGAAAACCGGATCGAAAATATGTCGTAACCAGTCAATTAAAAAAAGTGACATCGAGCAGAGGGTCTAGCTGAAACCAATCATTCGCCTACACAGGATTTTTTCCGAATTCCGTAACCTTTGGCAAATTCGCAGTTGACCTCCACCACCTCATCATTGAAGTGCCTGAGAGCCTCTGGAACATCCCCCAGAAGATCCGCCTTCTCCTGCGTGTCCACAACAGCACCATGAGGCACAAACCTGCCATCAGCCAGACTGACGCCGATGACGGCAGCCGCATGGCCGACAAAACATTTCTTGCCCAGAGCTGAGGCATGGACCACTGAGTTGAAGCCCACAAAGCTCTCATCTCCGACCTTCAAGGGTCCATGAATCACAGCCCCATGAGCAATGGAGATATTCTTTCCGAGCACGATCGAGCTGCCCATCAGTCCGTGGAAGAGGACTCCATCCTGGATATTGCATCTGTCGCCGATGATGATTGGATTGGCCTCGTCCGCCCGTAGGGATACGCACGGCCCAACATAGACCTCTTCGCCAATACGCACGTCTCCGATTACCATAGCAGATTCGTCTACATAAGCAGTGGCAGCAATTGTTGGCATGCACTCATTATGGCACCAGGATGTCTTGGGGTTAGCCTTTAGCATATTAGCATCACCTCCTAGTTTATTCTCCATTCACATTAAAAGAGATTACCATTAAAGATAATGTGTTAAACATCAGATCTACCATAGTCGATAGCAGTAGATTATTTTGTTTGATCAATATCGCTTTTTTGGAATTGGATAGACAGATATTGAATGCGAATGTAAATTGATCGCCAGATTTTTGCTATATGTGCATTATGATAATTTATAATCGCTACAATTTCCGGTAATTTTAAATATATGGGATACAAAAACAGATCAAATGTATTGAAGAATCCTTCAAAGGTGATGGAGGGAGATAAGGAGTAATAGGCAGAATTTGCGGACAGGCATTTGCAAAGTTGTAATTGATTACAGTAATTGCATGTATTGGACGATGAATATTTATATTAAATATATTAATTAGAGGTGAATTAATTATGGTTCAGAAGGACCCGCCTGGCGGGCGGTGGTTGTTTGTAATCCTAGGCACCATAATCATGCTATGCCTTGGAAGCGTTTACTCGTGGTCTGTCTTCGTCAAGCCCCTGACCGACCATTTTACAGAAATGGGTCAGACGGTTACGGCTAGCGAGGTGCTCTTGCCGTTTTCCATATTCTTGTTTGTCTTCTCAGTAGCCATGGTCTTTTCCGGCAAGTATATAGAAAAATTTGGGCCACGCAAGATGGCAATGACCGGAGGGATCATCTGCGGATTGGGCTGGCTGCTGGCTTCTATGGCAGGATCCACTTCCATGCTCATTCCAACCTACGGAATCATCGGAGGACTTGGCGTGGGAATTGCCTATGGTTGTCCTGTTGCCGTATCGGCGAGGTGGTTTCCAGATAAGAGAGGTCTGGCCGTAGGCCTCACCGTGCTTGGCTTCGGCTTCTCTGCATTCTTCACGGCCAATCTCGCCACTTACCTGATTGGTGCCTTTGATGTCATGAGCACGTTCCGCTTTTTTGGAATTGCATTTATCATAATTATCGCGCTATGCTCCATGCCGTTAGCCTTCCCACCCGCAGGCTACAAACCACCTGGCTGGAATCCGCCTGCGCCAAAGCCCGGTGCATCTGTTACCTGTGAATTCAAGCGCGAGCAGATGCTAAAATCCACTACATTCTATGGACTATGGCTCTGTTACTTTATAGGATGTGTGGCTGGGTTGATGGCAATAGGCATATCCAAGCCGGTTGGCCAAGAAGTAATCCAAATAGAATCCGGACTGGCTTCCATGCTGGTGGGCTTCTTCGCTATATTCAACGGCGGCGGAAGGCCGATCTTCGGCACGCTTACAGATAAGCTCACACCAAGGAATGCTGCCATTGTATCCTTCGTGCTGATTGCTCTGGCATCCATGATGATGTGGAAGATGGCAGTGCCTGGCGCTACCACGATTTACATTGTGGCATTTGCAATCCTTTGGATGTGTCTGGGCGGCTGGCTGGCAATCGCACCAACTGCTACTGCGAGCTTCTTTGGTACCTGCGACTACCCCAGGAATTATGGCGTCGTATTCCTGGCATATGGTATAGGTGCCATTGTCGGACCGCAACTGGCAGCAGCAATAAAAGGCATGTCTGGAAGCTATGTTGGCGTCTTCCCGTATGTCGTTCTATTGGCGGTTGTTGGAATCGTGATCGCCGTCCTGATGCTTAAGCACCCCGAACCGCCAGCATAACACTTTTATTTTTTTTAAAAAAATCTATTCAACATATTCCGATAGTCTGGTCTGCGCCGCCAAGCACTTTTCTCCGGGGATCTCCACAGGGTAAAGACCCGTCAGGCATCCCATGCAGAGGTCCTCCTTGGGTATGCCAACAGCATCCACGAGGCCCTTATGACTCACATATCCAAGTGAGTCTGCATTGATTACTGCTTCCACGCCAGCAACGGTCTTATAAGCGGCAATCAGCTCCTCTCTGCTGGCCATGTCAATGCCGAGATAACAGGGCGCCATGATGGGGGGGCTTGCAATTCTCATATGAACCTCGGTAGCCCCCGCCTTTCGGACCATGTCCACTATCCTTCGGCTGGTGGTTCCACGAACTATTGAGTCGTCCACAAGCACGAGCTTATGCCCCTCGATGTTAGGCCTAATGGTATTCATCTTCAGGCGCACAGCAGTCTCCCTCATGTTCTGGTCCGGCATGATGAATGTCCTGCCGATATAGCGGTTCTTCATGAGGCATTCCCGGTAGCTGATGCCTGAAAACTGATGATAGCCCACCGCAGGAGTAATTCCAGAGTCAGGAATAGGCGTGACGGTGTCGGCATTGGCAGGATGCTCGCGAGCCAGGTTAGCTCCGATGTTCACCCGAACATCGTAGATCAGCCGACCATCCATGATGCTGTCAGGACGGGCGAAGTATATGTACTCGAAAACGCAATGCGCCGAATTGGAAAGTCTGACCAGTTGATGGGCAATCATCTCGCCATGCCGGAGGATCACAAGCTCTCCGGGCTTGACATCCCGAATGAGCTTGCCATTTAAAGTGTCCACGGCAGCGCTTTCGGATGCCACCATATATCCTGAATCGACCTCACCTATGCATAACGGCTTGATGCCGAGGGGATCACGGACAGCAAGAACCGTATCGCCCCACAAAAAGACCAGCGAGTAGGAGCCCACGATCTTCTTCATCAGGGCGCGCATAGCTTCCTGGAGGTCATTATGCATGAGTTCTTTTGCAAAAAGATGAGCTATGACCTCGGTATCCGAGGTAGAATAGAATATGTCTCCCGCCTGCTCCATCTGCTCTCTGAGCTGGCAGGAATTGACCAGATTACCATTGTGGGCTACGGCAATTGCCCCATCTCTGAATTTTACAAGCAGAGGCTGGCTGTTTTCGATGGTCGACCTACCTGTGGTCGGATATCGCACATGGCCAATGCCCACCTGGCCACGCAAGAGCGCGATCTGGGCATCATCGAAGACCTCAGAGACAAGCCCCATCCCCCTATGGGTCCGTATGGATTTGCCGTCATGCACTGAGATGCCAGCAGCCTCTTGTCCACGATGTTGTAGAGCGTAGAGGGCATAATATATGGGCTTAGCCACATTATTGCCCGTCTCATTGAGGGAGATACCAACAACGCCGCAGGCATCGCGCAACTTAGTGCCCCTAGTAATCCGCCTTTCTCATCCACTTAGCGCTTCGCAACTTAGCTGAATGACCAAATCCACATTGAACGCACACTTTTCTCTTGAAATTGAACGATATGCTGCCACAACGTCTGCACCTAATGTGCGAACTCTTGTGACGCTTGCCCATAGAAGGAGTACCTTTAGTCATCTAGAACACCTCAAGGTGAAATATATACAACATTATCTCCTCGCACGATTACAGTTCCAATCTTGCGTGCAACCGCCCCTTCTGCTACTTCCTCAGTTTTTTCGAGCACCAAGTTCATATGAATATCATAGCCTTGTAGCTCCCCCCGAAAGACCCTACCGTCCTTGAGCTTAACTATTACGGGGCCATTCAGTGATTCATTCAGAATATCAAGCGGTCTCTGACCCATTAACCTCTCTCCAGCGATGATAACCGCAAAAGGCTTCAAATTCACCACGTGCTCGTTGCATATTTAAACCTATCGGGATACCTCCAGTGCATGAAGATAAAATCCAGGCACCACCTCAAGGGAAGCGACGCCAGGAAGATAATCGCCAAGATCGAGCCCTTCCTGGAGGATTCTTCCAGCCTGCGCAAATCGTCATTGGAGATGGCCATAAGCGACGAAGGAGCAGACCTCATCTTCGTAAACGGACGACCACTGCTGATGATGGTGGATGCACAGCCCTTTTTCACAGTTCTGGGGGCCATTGAGCTGGTGCCCACAAAGAGGCTGGTAATGGTAGACGCTGGTGCAGTCAGATTCGTTGTAAACGGCGCAGACATCATGAAGCCTGGCATAGTCTCCGCAGATCCAGACATAGCAGCAGGCGATCTGGTTGTGATCATTGAGGAACGACACAGAAAACCTCTGGCTGTGGGAATTGCGATGGTTGCCGGAAAAGAGATGAAAGGCGAGGGCAAGGCAATTAAGTCCCTGCATCACGTGGGAGACAGCATCTGGAAGGGCCTGGAGGAATAAAGATGGAAGAAATTGGCGTGATTATAAGCCGAGGATTCGGAGTCTGGAAGAGAAACCTGAACCTCTGCATCCCATTCCTGCTCAACATCATAGCTTCTATGCTCGTTTTTCTGCCTATCGGCGCAGCAATCATTGTGACAGTCATGCCGCTTGAGAGCTTGAACAATCTGAACCATACAACCCTGCAGGACGTACAGAACGTACAGGCCATTCAGGAAATTTTGAACCAGACAGAAAAATCCTTGGCGAGCCTGCCAGGGCAGACCATCCTCCAGGCGGCAGCACTATTCCTGGTAATGATCGTGCTTATATCTCTGATCAACTCATTCTTCACGGCAGGAGCTATAGGCATGGTCAGACAGGCTTTAGATTACGGGAGATCTGACACCAGTTCCATGTGGTCAGCGGGGAGGAGGCATTTCTTAGGCCTGTTTCTGGCGACACTGCTGATAGGGCTGCTCACTCTAGCTGGCATGATATTCATTTTACCTGGTATGATCATGGGAGGAGCTGCTCCGTCAGAAGACCCCCAGGCCATTGGACTGCTGGTAGCAGGAGCGCTCCTGTTCATTTTTTATGCGCTAGCTCTCTCAGTGATCTTGGCAGCAGTCCCTTATGCCCTGATTGTGGATGAGATATCACCAGTGCAGGCCATAAAGCAGTCCATAAATTTTTTCAGGTACAACAAATTCGATGTGACTGTCCTCTGGCTCTTGATGTTGGCATTCTCATTGGGACTGCAGATGATCGGAGGAGTTGCCCCAACCGGATCGGGAGCAAGCGGCGAGCCATTCTCGGCGATCACAAGCATGATCAATCTGCTTGTTCTTGCGCCACTGTTTAACCTCTGGTGGACAAGGCTTTATATGAGTAGAAAGGGGATGCTCAAGACAGATGAGATGGAGGAACCCTGGTGAGTTTTAATTCGAGTTATTCTGATATTATCATGCGCTTTCGACAGTACACACTGATGCAACAGTCGCTCATTGCCGGAGCGATAGTGCTGTTGATATACGTACCCTATTCATACTTTTTGTTGAAATTGAACGTCATGCAATCCATCAGCATGGCCCTCTATTCAGCCATCTTGTTCATCGTAGTGTATTACATTACGTCCTCAATTATTTTGCGGAAGACCAAGAAGACGGCGACACAATCGATGGGCCCCAAGAAGGGGCTCAGACAAAAATAAGCAGGTTTCGATCTATTGCTCCCTAAAGTATAAGTCAAAGAGCAGGATACATCATTCATTGAGGTTATGGAAGATGGAGCTGAAGATCGTTGAGATAAAGATTCCAGAAGGAGCGAATCTGGTTTTGGGACAGAGCCATTTTATCAAGACTGCAGAGGACATCTATGAGGTCATGGCGGGAGCCGTGCCGGGAGCGAAGTTCGCAGTAGCATTTTCCGAGGCCAGCGGCGACTGCCTCGTGAGGACAGAGGGGAACGATGCGAACCTGATACTGGCAGCAAAAGACAATTCGCTGGCGCTTGCCTGCGGACACACATTCGTGCTGCTGATGAAAGGAGCCTTTCCAATCAATATGCTCAATGCTATCAAGTCTGTGCCTGAGGTCTGCAATATCTTCTGCGCTACAGCCAATCCCCTGCAGGCTGTGGTGGCCGAGACAGAACTTGGCCGGGGCATAATGGGCGTCATCGATGGTTTCTCACCCAACGGAGCGGAGAGCGCATCAGACGTCGAAGAGAGGCGCAAGCTCTTGAGGAGGTTTGGATATAAACTATGATCTGGTGGTAAAGAACGGCCGGGTTTTCATTGGGGATGACCAGATCAGCACTGACATCTGGATAAAAGACGGCAGGATTGCGGCGTTAGGCGGGGACCACCGGGCGGAGGAGAAGATCGACGCCAGAGACATGTTGGTACTGCCAGGTGCGATCGACGTTCATGTGCACTTTCGCGATCCTGGGCCCAATTACAAAGAGGACTGGGCAAGCGGCTCGGCCTCTGCTGCGGCTGGTGGCGTGACATCGGTCATAGACCAGCCGAACACCCAACCTCGCACCCTGGACGCTTCGTCCTTTGAGCAGAAGCTCGATATTGCCAGGCATCGCTCATTTGTGGACTTTGGATTAAACGGCGGTGCCGGAAAGATCGATGAGCTGGCTTTTTCCGGTGCGACGGCTATAGGCGAGATATTCTCCTACGAGCACAGCGATTCAGATCTTGCAGGAATCCTCGACGAGGTGAAGCAAGCAGGCATGCTGGCCAGCCTTCATGCCGAGGACGGGGCCATCATCAGGGAAAAGACCGCGAGGCTCGTCGGGCGGCATGATGCCCAGGCCTATTCAGAGTCACGGCCCGCTCAGGCCGAGGCTGCAGCCATAGAGAAGGCCCTTAACTGGTCGGATCGTCTGCATGTCTGCCACTTGAGCTCCAGCCAGGGACTGGAAATGGTTGCCAAGGCCAAGAGAGGAGGCAGAAAGGTGACGAGCGAAGTTGCGCCTCATCACCTGCTCCTCAATATCAAGGATTACAAAAAACAGGGGTCATACCTGAAGATGAATCCGCCTCTCCGAAGCGAAAAGGACAACGATACCCTCTGGCAGGGACTTTGTAGCGGCACCATCGATATCATCGCATCTGACCACGCCCCTCATCTGCCTGAAGAGAAAAGAGAGGACATCTGGGAAGCTCCTCCAGGCGTTCCTGGAGTGGAGACAATGCTGCCCCTGATGCTTTTTGCCGTGAAGAGGAACATGATCAAATTAAACCGTCTGGTTTCTGCTGTCTCCTCCCGACCAGCCGAGATATTTGGCCTGGTGGGCAAGGGCAAAATAGAACGGGGATATGATGCGGATCTCGTCATCATCGACTCAAAACAGGTCACAAAGATCAATGCCGATCGGCTGCACAGCCGGGCGGAGTGGACTCCCTTTGAGGGACGCGAGGCCATATTCCCAAAGATGACTATCGTGCGAGGCAAAGTGGTCTACGATGGAGATCTGTCCGTTCATGCTGGATATGGCCACTTTCTTGGCAAGGACGCGGCCAAAGCAAAAGGTTTTATGAGAACAAAGACATTATTTTGAGCATGAAATCCGATTCATCGGGGAGCAGCGATCTGGAGAGAGTGATCGGCAAGGCGGCAGTTGAAGCTGCCAGAATGTCAAGTCAGGCAAGCCAGGCTGCAAAGAAAATCCTGGGTGACGTGAGCAGTGAGATATCCGAGTCGAAGAGCTATGACCTGGCCCCCATCGACCTCATAGACACTGAAGAGGAGCTGATAGCCCTGGTTGCTCTGCCCGGCTCAAGCAAGGAGAATATCGACCTGAGGGTGACTGAAGACAATCTCTACGTTGATGCGAAGACGATAGCCCATGAGGGAAAATACCTGCGAAAAGAGATGGGCACGCTGCCCCGGCGGCGGGAGATCAAGCTTCCAATAGAGATCAAGCCTGAGCAGGTGAAGGCAAGCTTCAAAGATGGAATACTGGAGGTTCGCCTTCCTAAGCTCGTGGTCATAAATGCTCAGAGGGTGCAGGTGGACTAGGCCGACTGAGTCCACCAACGCCATTGCTTTTTTGGCTCTTCGCAGAATTGTGTGGGTTGGACCTGCACAGAGAGATCAGACACAAAAGCCACATTGCTGTCGGGCGCAGGTGACCCACATTGACCGCATGGACGCTATTTGTTTCGCAGCATAGATATTTATCACACTGAGAAGAATTCCAGTCACCAATGTCTCCCATCGATCGTCCATCAATTGATGAGTACTTCATGGAAATCGCTACAGTAGTAGCCAAGCGCTCCACCTGCCTGAGGAACCAGGTAGGTGCGCTCTTTGTGAAAAACAAACGCATCCTCAGCACAGGCTACAACGGCGCGCCTTCCGGCCTCGAACACTGCGATATCGCTGGCTGCGCCCGCGAGAACGTGGCCTCCGGCACCCGCCACGAGCTGTGCCGGGCGGTTCATGCAGAGCAAAACGCTATCATCCAGGCTGCGCTGCATGGCATCAGCATCGAGGGAGCGACGCTCTACTGCACACACCAGCCCTGCATCCTCTGCGCCAAGATGATGATCAATGCCCGTGTGATAAAAGTGGTCTACCAGCACAGCTACCCGGACGGAACGGCTCTGGACTTCTTAGAACAGGCTGGAATTGAGGTAGAAAGAGTTAAATAAAAAAAATTAAGTATGTAGATTCATAGAGCCAATGCAGGCGTGTTCTGCAGGATCTGTCGCATGCCCTCGGCATTTGTGGCGGCTGATGGGAGACACCCTGAGAAGCCTTTGACAATGTATGCTTTCAGATGGTGCTGAAAAATAGATAGGCCTGGCGATCAAATCTGTAAAAAGCCACCTGCGAATCTGAACGCAATCGTCTATATGATTCTCGGCGGGAGCATATGTTATCATGGCCCGGAAGGAAATATATGCAATATGTCTTGCCCTGATTTTGATCATGCTCGCAATTCCATCTGTCACCGCCTCGAAAAACACGCTCAATGAATTGAAGTCCGCAATCTCATCATTCGATGATCCACACATGGACGCAGATGACCTGGCATTCTATCTAGCAACCCATGACTTCGATGCCAAGCCGAAGGGCAGCTACGTTGAGGTAGGACTTGGCGAGAAGATCTGCAAGCTCATCCCCAATGGCTCGGCACCAGGACTCTGCACAATTGCAGCCTGAAGAAAAATCTGGCTTAGAGATATAGCCCCCAAAGCCCTTCCATCCAAGGCCAATGCCAGCCCTTTTGAGCTAATTGCACAGCATCCATTGCGCTCAGAATTTTCTAAATGGAATATGATATACGCTTTTCATCACCGCAGTCAAATCTATAAACCATAAAAGCCTAGCAACCTCACATGGACATAATGAGCATTGCCTTCTACGTCATCCTCTTCTTGCTTGCGTTCATGATCGCCCGTATCATTATAAAGATCGTGCGCGGATACTAGGCACAGGAACTGGATGAAGATTAGGCGACAGACTTAATATTCAGATAAGTTAATCATGCAGCCATGTTTCCACAGGTCTTAGCCACAGTTGGTGGCTCAGGAACTCGCCTTTACCCGCTTACTTTGGATCAACCCAAACCGCTGGTGGAACTATGCGACACGGCTATCATCTCCAACCTCTTTCGAGTCTTGGCCAGTCAGGGATGCAGAAGGTTTATCCTGGGAAGCAAAGGAGCCAGCAATACACTCAACCTGAGCAATTATTTCAAGGCAGGAGAGGGCTTTTTTAAGCGTCTGGGGATCGTCGATCACCAGGACTTCAGCTATCAGCCACTCTACGATGATAAGGGCAGCGCCGATTCCCTGCGATACTGCATGAGCTACTATGGCATCGACGATGACCTCCTGGTAGTCTCAGGCGACAACCTCATCGATATCGATCTTCAGAACTTCGTTGACTTCCATAGACAGCATCAACCCCTGCTCACCGTCGCCCTCAAAGAGCTGGGTCCTCTTGAGAACATATCCCAGTACGGCGTGGCCCGCCTGGACGATGACATGCGCATCAGGGGATTTGTGGAAAAACCAAAAACTGGCTGCGAGCCGAGTCGCATGATCAACACCGCATTCTATCTATTCTCTCCCAAGGTTCGCGATGTTCTGGCGGAGATGGGCGACCGCGCCCGCGACATCGGCGGAGATCTGATACCGTACCTGACGGAAAACGGCTACCCGGTCTACGGCTATCCCATCAAAGGCTACTGGATAGATATCGGAACACCTGAGCGACTGCATCAGGCAACTATGGACTGTCTCTCAGGCGCAGTCCGGCACTTCGACCGCAAGTACCACTACAAGCCAAATCAGTGGATCCATCCCAGCACCCTGGCGAAGATCGAGCCACTGCTGGCGTCAGGCGATATCGAGCTTATAGGCAACGTATCCATAGGCAGAAACTGCAGCATCGAGAAGGGTGTGACTATTGAGAACTCGCACATAGGACACACGAGCCTCATCGAACGCAATGTGGATATCAAAGACAGCATGATCATGAGCTTCGCCTGCATTCAGCATATGGTGAGCATCAAGAATAGCATCGTAGGCAGACACACCACCATCGAGGAGCATAGCGTTTTGGGAGCAAACGGAATTGACGAGGGACTCATAGCAGTCATCGGCGAGAATGTCACCCTCCCACCGGAGTCGGTAGTATCATCAGGAGTAAGGGTGGCCACACTCAAACACAGCCACAGCATCCTTGCCACTGGCCGATTCGTGGAGCTGGGAATAGACGAACGAAATATTTACTTTGCAGAAAAAGGTTCGATAAAGCGCTAACTGCTGATGGATATCAGCTAATAGTAGCGCTCCCAGACACCATCGATCTTTCTTATTTTATATTTTGAGCCGTTGTCCAGAAGATACCTGTGCAGATCCTGAGCATCCTGGAAAAAGCGCTTATCTCTCAGGTTATTATAGATATCCTCCGTGGTGAAGCCCTTCAGCTCACCCTTGCCGTAAACGATCCTCTCAATAGTGTAATAGATGTCGTCAAACTTCCTCAAGGGATAAGTCCACTCTGCAAACTGCATCTCATGCCCTCCTCTTGTGGCTACAGGTTTTTTAGCAGATAAGAACCTTTCGTTTTCCAGAAATAAAGGTTATCAATGACTAAAAGAACGACATATCCCATGAACCAGGACGACTTGGCTGCCCTCGACCTGCAAATCCGTGGATGCCACTCATGCCCTTTATCAGAAAACAGAAACCTTGCTGTGCCCGGAAGAGGTCCCGCACCTGCGAAGATCATGCTCGTAGGAGAAGCGCCAGGCAGAGAGGAAGACATGACAGGCAAGCCCTTCGTGGGCCGGGCGGGAAGGCTCTTGGATGCAGCAATTGAGCTGGCGGGACTTGTGAAATCGGAGATCTATATAACCAGCGTCATCAAATGCCGACCCCCAGAAAACAGAAAACCAAAAAAGAAAGAGATCGCACTATGTATCCATTATTTGAAGGCTCAGATGAATATCGTGAGACCAGAGATCATCTGCCTGATGGGAAACACTGCCGCCCAGGCGGTCCTCGGCATGCAGGGAATAACAAAGCTTCGCGGCAAGATGTTGCATAACCGCTTTTTGGTTACGTATCATCCAGCAGCCGTTTTGAGGAACAGAAATCTCATGGAGGAGTTCGTCTCGGATCTCAAAAGGTTGAATACCCTTGGAGATCATTGATTGCAGCAGTAGCCGATATGATAATCCAAGATCCAAAGGAGATTTTTACTTGTTTGGTTTGACCTACGATATCTGGAAGGAGATCATCGATGAGATTTCGCGGGCCCATGATCCCTTCTTTGCCGCCATGCATCAGGCTGGAGAAGACCTGCAAATCACGCCGGCCATAATTGAGGAGCTGAAGAGCAAGGGAGAGCTAACTATCGCAGAAGACCCCTGGGAATTCAAGCTCAATATAGATGCCGTCGAGGATGAGATCGATGGCTTCATAATCAGCCTGGCCGCGGTCGAGCAACTGGATATCTTAGAGCAGATAAAGGCTGGCGTTGTATCGGACCACGGCTATTCCCTGGAGGAGATAGAAGGCTTTGAGCTGGAACACGGCCTAGATATGCAAGAAGAGATCTTTGTGGAGATGGAGGAGAGCTATGGAATAAAGGCTGAGGTCAGAGAGGACGCTGTCGTCTACGAGCTTATGATCTTTGACAGCCAGGACATCGATGACTGCCAGCATAGCGATCAGATATGGCAGGAGGATATTGATAACTAAAAAGATTATTTCTGCAAAAAACTTTTATATTGAGTGCAATTATCGCTCATCATGGATCGAGGGAAGAGGAGTGAGCCCGCAGAGCTTTTTGCAGTTGTCATTCTTGGCATCTTGCTGAGGTTGTTTGCAGGAAGGAACTCATTTTCTGAAAACGGCATTATCCTCCCAGGCTATGACGAATTTTACCATATGAGACGAATCCTGTTTTCGGCACAAAATTTTCCCGATACGTTATGGTTTGATAGCTACTTGAACTATCCGCACGGATTGGAAATAACGTGGCCGCCGCTCTTTGATCAGATCTCAGCTGCACTCTGTGTGATTCTCGGCCAGCACAGCCAAACAGGAGTTGAGACTGTGGCCTCAGTTATTCCAATAATAACAGGCATCATGGCAATAGTGGCAGTCTATTATATTGTAAGGGAGCTATTCGACCATAAAACGGCGCTTCTGGCAGCATTTATGACTGCCCTGGCACCATACTATTTGCTCTACACCATGTTTGCCGCCATGGATCACCACTGCCTGGAAGTTCTGCTATCCCTCGCAGCCCTCCTCTTTATGATCCTGGCCATGCGCAGAAGCGAGAAGAGATTTCTTTTTGCCTCAGCCGCTGGAGTGGTCATGGCTGCCCTGGCATATACCTGGCAGGGAACAGACATCTACCTGGCAATATTCCCGCTTTATGCTGCAGTCCAGATGACGCTTGACATACGAGAGGGAAAAACGAATGGCGAAACTACAAAATTACTGCTTATTGCCTTTGCAATCGCATTTGTCCTGCTTATACCATTTGGAAATACCAACTGGCTCCGTGTATCATTCCTAGGAATAGGAGCGATGATTATTGCTATGGGCGCCATGTTTGCCCTGGCCCAGATCATCACGAAGAGAGCAATGACCTGGAAGGCGTTTCCACTGAGCATATTGATCTTAGGAGTTTTATTTGTCTTGATATCAGAGCTTTCCGGCGGGCTATTTGGCGTAGGCACAATTATTGAAAACGGATTTGAGTACATATGGGGCGGTGAGATGATCGGAAGGATCGGCGAAGCCGAGCCACTCATCTACAATAGCGAGACGTTCTCAGAAGTAATGTTCTCTTTTCTGGGCATTAATCTTCTGCTCTCTCTGGCGGGCCTTGCAGCTGTAATCAAGTTCATCCATCGGAGCACTGGCAGCATCAAGCAGGGCCAGATTATGCTCTTGATCTGGACGACTGTCACAATCGCGCTCACCTTTGGTCAGGCCAGGTTCCTTTACGTATCCACCATTTCTATGGGTTTACTGATTAGCATTCTGTTCGTCTATCTGTATGAGGCAATGTTAAACAGGCAAAAGGTTGATGCGACAGATGCCGCGTCTTCCGGATTCTCAAGACATTCAAGGCTGCTGGCAGCCGTTTTGCTGTTGCTGCTCGTCCTGCCGACTGCCTGGGATGCTGTATATTTCGCCCAGAGTTCGGTTCCTGCCGTATCGGGAGACTGGGAGGAGTCGTTAGCTTGGCTGAAGGAGAACAGCAACGCCACCAGCTTCTTTGATTCACCCCAGAAAACTCCGGAGTACAGTGTTATGAACTGGTGGGACTACGGAAACTGGGTGCTTTACCTGACCAAGAGACCGGTAGTTTCCAATAACTTCCAGGCAGGTCTGACGGATGCAGCCAAGTTTTATCTCTCGGAGAGCGAAGATAAGGCCTCAGCCATACTTGACGCAAAGAAATCCAGGTACATCCTTACTGATTATAGCCTGATCTATGCCAAACTTGCTGCAATCACCAACTGGGCCGAGGAGGATATTGGAAGCTACATGGGCTATGAAGACTATGGCACTCAATACACGATCATACCAAAGGAGAGGCTCTTCAATACCACCCTGGCCAGGATTTATCTATTCGATGGCGCGGGCATGGGTCACTTCCGACTGATCCACGAATCAAAGACATTCATGGGTGAGAACCCTGCAAAGAGCAAGGTCAAGATCTTCGAGTATGTTCCGGGTGCATTGATAAGGGTGCGGGCCGACCCAGACAAGAAGGTAGGAGCACTTCTGAATATGACCTCGAATCAGGGAAGGCCATTCGTCTATGTCAATGAGGCCCAGGCCAGAAACGGAGCCTTCGAGATACGAGTACCCTACGCCACAGAAAAGAGAGATGGCTGCCATGCCACTACCCCGTATCTTGTCTTCTCTGGAAACAAAGATGATCTGAAGACCGAAAACCTCGAAGTGAGCGAGCAGGACGTAATCCAGGGCCGAACTATTGAGCTGAACCTTTAGTCTTTAACAGTCTCTACCCCAACCTTTTTCTGTTGAATCTCAGTGGCAAGGAGTCTATCATTTGAATCCTGTGCATCAAGGAGATGGCCCAGACGGCGAGATGCCTTCTCAAGAAAATTGAGGTCTCCGGAGCAATTAGCGTCTGATGAAGCCACAACTATCACGCCCTTTAACTCGCTTGCGTTAACCATGGGAGCAGACATCCAGGTTCGAACGCAACCTGCTTCAGAAGGATGGACACGAGGACTTCTGAGAAGATGCCCAGTCTCTTTTCCCCGGATAAAGCGAATCAACTCCTCCACAGAGCCCTGAAGTGCCCGCAGCACCAGTCCTCCGCCATCTCGAAGAAATATCCCTCCAATCTCTGCTCCTCCGAGGCCCGCTGCGATATGAACAAGCGAATCAGAAAGCTTCTGGTCGAGGTCAACAGAAGAGGTGAAACAGATCTCCGTTATGCTGTCGATGGCTGCAAGCTGCCGGTTCATACGCGTTATCTCAATTTCCAGTTCTTTTCTGGATGTGATGTCCAGAAGATTGCCTAGAACTGCTCTCTTGCCTTCATATTCTATGGGCACAGATCGAAACTCGATCCAACGATATGTCCCATCCCTCCGTTGGACTTTTGACTCGTAAACAGGCACTGCAGATGGCAAATCTCCTTCGAGACGGGTCACATGCTGCATATCGTCGGGCTTTACGAGCTGCCAGAAGGGCAGGCCGATAAGGCTCTCGGCAGTGCAGCCGAAGATCTCCCCAAGCTTGGGATTGGCCAGCCGGAAGGCCCCGTCTTGTAAGATGTAGATGCCGGCCAGAGCATTCTCAACGATGTTCCTGTGGATTCTCTCCGATCTTTGAATTTGGTTTCGCATCGCCCTCTCATTGGCTTTGAATCTGGCTTCCTGAATGAGGTTTTCAAAGACATAGGGCAAGCTCTTGAAGCTCTCAAGGCTCTTGACCACATATTTCGTGGCCCTGTTCTCAAAGGCCACGACAGCCATCTCAGTGGTGCCGTGTCCCGAGACCATGACCACAGGAATATCGGGATCGAGCTTTCTGATCTTCACCAGTACATCCAGTCCCCCGATGCCTGGCAAGACCAGGTCAACTGAGATCAGATCGTATGTAGTGGTGGCGATGGTCTCCAGTCCCTCTTCACCTGATGCGGCAAAGTCCAAGAAGAACTCATCATGCCTTCTAAAGCCCATTTTTATCAGCTCGGCATGCTCTGGATCGTCTTCGATGATGAGAATGCGAAATGGCTTTGCCATAAGAATCCGTCCCTATTAAATGATCGATAATTGATTTGCGTATTTCTAGCTTTCCACAGGAACCATTTTAATTTTAAGATAAAAAATCTATGATATCAAATCTAACTGTACTTTCCAAGTTTTTCGTCCTGACCGTTACCTTTAAAAATCAAATTTCGTTTTGGCATATATATTTTATGATAGTAAACTTTTGATGTCAATATTATTCGATTTGATAACATAAGATTTACTAAATCACCACGCTTCATATGCAAAATCAAAAACTTGGAAACTACAGAAATCTAACGAGTTCTCCTTGGGCAACATGTTGAATACCTGCATGCGAGCGATCCATTTCGCAGGCAGCCATAGTTATATTAGCCAGTATATGCATAAGGCGGAGACGATGACCCCTCGCACAGCTTTAATTCTATTGCTTTTCATCTCCTGCTGCCAGGCCAAGACCCTGATCGTTGATCCCGGAGGATCAGGTGATGCCGACACACTCATGGAGGCAGTTCTCCTGGCAGATAGTGGTGACTCTATTCAAATCAAACCTGGCAATTATTTGGCAACTACGGTGGACAAGAGCCTGACCATCCGCGGCTCTCCTGGCACAATTGTAGATGGACCTCTGATAGTTACCGCTCCTGGATGCCTGATCTCTGACATCGAAGTCGTCAAGGGATCCTCAGAAAGCGATGCGGTTGTTAGACTAGATTCATCTGGAAATCAGCTCATCCGCTGCACTGTGTCAGCAATCGCGACGGCAGTTATTGTAACAGGCAGGAACAACACGATTGCAGAAAGCCGGATCGATTCACCACAGGGCATAGAGATCTTCGGCCCGAAAAATAGTGTAATCGGCAGCAAAATATCGGGCAGCACAGCCATCAGAGTAAATCGGACCTGGGGAAGCATGATATCGAGCTGCCAGATATCTGCCACAGAGGGCGTGCGTATTGAAAACTCTCAGGACAACTCGATCATAAACAACACATATGCAGGAAATGGGTTGGGTGTAGTCCTCACAGGATCCATTGGAGATGAAGTATCTCGAAATGACCTCTCTGGCAACCTTGTGAGCGGCATTGACGTTTTTCTTTCCAGCAAATGCAATTTGACAGACAACCGCATCTCCGGGGGGCAGATCGGCATAAGCCTGAGGAGTTCAGAAGGCTCCAATGTCTCAGATAACACCTGTCTGAAGAACGAACGGGCGGGAATTTACTTAGATTCAGCCAACGGTAACTTGATCTCTGAAAACAGTCTCACCAAGAATGGCAATGGCATCCTGTTACAGGGCGGTTCAAATAATCATCTGGTCTCCAATCAGGCAATGGAAAACACTTATGGAATCACTCTTCGTGGCTGCAGCTGGAACATGCTGAAGAAAAATATTCTTAGGAGCAACTCCTATAACCTGCGAATCGAGCCCAGCCAGGATTGGTCGGAATTATCGGATTATGATTGCTTTGTCCAGGACATAGACGAGAGCAATCTGGTTGACGGCAAGCCCGTTTGTTATCTGATAGGAAAAGCTGATATCGTTGTGCCTAACAAATGCGGCTTTTTAGCTCTTGTGTCCTGTCGAAACATTCGCGCCGCCAACATGACCATATCAAATAGCAGCGTGGGCGTCCTGTTGGTCAATTCCAGCAACTGCAATATCCAGAACAGCAGCATATCCTTTGCTGAATCAGGATTTTTGGTGGAAGACTGCACTGCTGGTGTAATATCCAATTGCAGCGTAAGCAAATGCAATACGGGGTTTTCAGCTATTGGATCATCAAGCTGTCTGTTTTCCGACAACGCTGCCAAAAATAGCTCTGCAGAGGGTTTCAGAGCGGATGGGTCACAGGGCATGGGGCTTTTGCGCTGCAGTTTCCAGTCCTGCCAGAGGGGCTTAGCCCTCCATAGCTGTCGGCTTTGCAGGATTCAAGGATGCAGATCCGAGAAGAACGCTGATGAGGGCATGGTCCTCAGCAAATCCAACAATTGCACTCTGATAGAAAACATCGCGTCCTTTAATGGCTATGGAATATCCCTCACGGGAAGCAACTCTTGCCTCCTGCGGAGCAACAACGCAAGCATTAACGATAAAGAGGGCATATCTCTTCAGCAGCTCTCTTATGCAGATCTTCTGAATAATACAGCTCTTGGCAACAGTCAGGGCATCTTTGTCCAGTCATCCAGCAGTCTGACCATTCGAGGCAATATCCTTGGCAGCAACAGCCGTTTCGGGCTGCGCATGAGCAGCACTGAAGGATGCAATGTCACTGAGAACGACATTTACGAAAATCAGTTTGCAGGAGCAAATTTGGTGGATTGCTCCAACAATATTCTCTACCACAACGTCTTTAGGGATAACAGCATCCAGAATGCTGCTGACAATGGACAGAATCAATGGGATGCTGGTCCTGACAGTGGCGGCAACTATTGGAGCGATCACAGGTTATCTGGCAGTCTTGGCGATGGCTCGTATCAGATTGCCGGCGGTCCAGTCGATCGTTATCCATTTCAGATTCCGTGGGAGTGGCAATAATGGATGAAAGAGATCTGGAGCTTCTCAAGGTCGCACAGGACGGTATCGAGTTCACAGAGCTGCCCTATCAGGTTTTAGGGGAAAAGGTTGGCATGAGCGAGCAGGAAGTTGTGGATCGCCTGCGAGCGTTGCAGGATGAGGGAATAATTCGGAGATTTGCGGCCACCATCGGCCACAGGGCTTTGGGAATTGTTGCCAACGCCATGATTGCCTGGAGGGCTCATCCTGAGCAGATCGAAAAGGCCGGAGAGATCTTAGGCAAGGTCGAGGAGGTGACCCACTGCTATGAGAGGGCCACAACCCCCGACTGGCCTTATAATCTTTATACGATGGTGCACTCGACCTGCAAAGAAGAATGCCTGAATACGGCCCGTCGTCTCTCGCAGTTGTCTGGCATAAACGAGTATAGAGTGCTCTTTAGCGATTTTGAGTACAAGAAGACCTCTGCTAGGATCTGACCAATTCCATATGGCGAACAATAGTGACAATGACCAGGGACCACACAGGCCGTTCTTGCCACTTTTCCTGGATTTGAGGGCAAGGCTGGTCGTGATCTTCGGTGGTGGGGCGGTAGCCGAACGCAAGGCTGAGCTGTTCTCTCATCACGGGCCGGTGAGGGTCCTCTCTCGTGACTTCACACAGGGACTCGTGGATCTTGCGAAGGACACTCAGAGACGGATAGAACTTTTGGAGTGCGATCTGTATGATGGCTTTGAAGAGCACATGCATGGGGCGTTCATAGTAATACCAGCCACAAACGACTCGATCTTAAATCGCGCAATCACGGCAGAGGCCAGCAGCCAGAAAATTTTAGTCAATAGCGTGGATGGTGCAGGGGATGTGGTAGTCCCTTCTGTTCTGCAGAAGGGCTCAATCACCATTGCCATCACAACCGAAAATCCTGGGTTGACCAAATACCTGCGCATGCGCCTCGAAGATGAACTTGGCGAGAATCTCTCGGAGATGGCCCGGTTGCTTTCTGAGATAAGGACGGAGAACAAAAAGAGAGTGCCTCTGCAAAAGGATCGGGCCCGCATAATCTGGCAGATCCTCAGGGATGAGGAGATCTGGAAGCTACTCGATGTCTCCTATGAAAAGGCCTATATGAGAGCCCGCTCACATGCAGACGTTGATGAGCGAGATAGCCTCGATGCTGGTGACCCATCGCAAGGCTTCCATTGACGAGATCGAGCGGGCGTGGCATGGAGATGTGCCGACGCTTCTCAAATGGGTGGCCTCACAGGATAGGGTAGAAGAATGCGCCGTGCTCAAGACCTGCAACCGCGTTGAAATATACATCGTCAGCACCCGTGGCGAGAAGGTTCTCTTCGACCTGGCAAAGAAAGCACGCGTTTCATCTCGCATAATTGATTTTCAGGATCACAATGAGTCACTGCTTCACCTTCTGCGCCTGGCCTCCGGGCTTGAGTCCATGGTCATAGGAGAGGACCAGATCCTCGGTCAGATGAAGGAACTTGTGCAGATAGCTTCCACGGCGGGCACAACGGGCTGGATGCTGGACACAGCCTTCAAGAAGGCCATTGCTGTTGGAAAACGGGTCCGAAAGGAGACCAGCATCAACGAGAGGGCAGTATCGGTGGGCTCAGCAGCCGTTGATCTGGCAGAAGACATCCTTGGAGACCTTGCTGGAAAAAGCGTCCTTGTGATAGGGACCGGAGAGACAGGAGAGCTGATATCCCGGGCGCTCTTGGCCAAGGATCTCGGCTCGCTGACTGTCACCAACCGCACCTTCAGCTCGGCCCGGATTCTGGCGGAATGTCTGGGCGCTCATGCAGTGCCCTTCGAGGAGATGAAGGATCGACTCAAGACTGCAAATGTGGTCATCAGCGCCACATCGGCTCCGCATTATATCCTGCTCAAAGAAGACTTAGCAAAGGCAATGGCCGAGCGGACTGATAAGCTCCTGATCATCGATATAGCCAATCCAAGAGATGTGGATGAGGCAGCATCTGAGGTCCCAGGTGTCGAGCTGCACAACATCGACAGCCTGAAGAATATCAGCAATGAGAACATGATGCAACGGATGGAGGAGGCCCATCGAGTTGAGGCCATCATTACAGAGGAGATGCAACTGCTCTTAGCCAAATACAAGAGAAAGCAGGCAGAAGAGCTTTTAGCCCGACTTTATTCCAAGGCAGAGATCATCAAGGATCAAGAGGTCAAGCGGGCCATGAATAAGCTGTCTGCCAGGCATACTCTGGGAGAGATCGAGCTGAAGGTCCTGCAAGACATGAGCCATTCCATTGTCAACAAGATATTCTCTGATCCGACCAAGGCACTCAAGCAAGCTGCCGAGGGAGGAGACACCGATATCCTTAACGCTGTCATTGAACTGTTTTGTCTGGAGGAGAGAAAAAATGAGGAGAATGAGGCGGCTGAGAGCCCCTAAAATCCGGGAGATGGTAGCTGAGACCCACCTATCATGCAATGATCTGGTGCAGCCCATATTCGTGGACGAGAGAATAACTGTGCCGAAGGCCATCGAGTCCATGCCCGGCCAGTTCCGACAGAGCCTTGAGAGCCTGCCAGCAGAAGCCGGAGCCCTTGAGGACCTTGGCGTGCCTGCGGTACTCCTTTTCGGCCTGCCAGCCCAAAAGGACGAAACGGGATCTGGTGCCTACGATCCACATGGCATAATTCAGAAGGCAGTGGCTGCAATCAAGGAGACTACAGGCCTGATAGTGATAACCGATCTATGCCTGTGTGAGTACACAAGCCACGGCCACTGCGGCCTGATTCGTGGGGAGAAGGTTCTCAATGATGAGACTCTGCCACTGCTTGGAGAGACTGCTGTGAGCCAGGCAGCGGCAGGGGCGGATATTGTGGCACCAAGTGGGATGATGGATCACATGGTAAGGGCGATACGATCTGCTCTGGATGTGGACGGCTATGCAGACACTCCAATTCTCTCCTATGCTGCCAAGTACGCCTCAACCTTCTATGGCCCCTTCAGGGAGGCGGCTGAGTCCGGGTATGCCTGGGGCGATCGCAAGGGATACCAGATGAATCCTGCAAACTTTGCTGAGGCTCTTTGGGAGGTTCAGCTTGACATCGAAGAGGGCGCAGATATGGTCATGGTCAAGCCTGCCATGCCTTACCTGGATGTTTTAAAGGCCGTAAAGGACATGTTCGGCATGCCAACTGCTGCTTATCAGGTCTCCGGCGAATATTCGATGATCGTCGCAGCAGCAAACCAGGGATGGCTTGACGAGAAAGCTGCATTCCTGGAAGCCCTGACGTGCATCCGACGGGCTGGTGCCGATATGATCATCACCTACTGGGCTAAGGAGTACGCCCGGCTCGGCCTGTGATTCAATAAAAAAAGTCTGCAAACCAGTTCACCTGACCAGGAAGAAGGCGCCGCAGTCCCTGGATTATCTCCGTCACCAGCTCTGCCACTTCTGCCGCGCTCTTCCCGGTCGTGTCTATCTCGTCGACCCGGCTGCACTGCTCCACGGCCTCGACGAGGATCACGTCCAATGCTTCCGCCTCCAGGTTTTCTTTGATTTTGCTCTCTTTATAGCCCCGGCCCGCCAGTCGCTGCCTGAGAATGGCTGGAGACAGCCTCAGGACTATCGACCAGTCTGCGAAGTGATGAGAGAAATGGCCTTCCAAGATGACTATCTCATCAGAGCCGAGCTTTGACAGATGTGCTTTCAGGGCATCCATGTCCGCATCCAGGCAGCCTCGATCTGGATCGAGGCCCACATTCATGCCGCCTTTTACTAGGGCATTGATATCAATGACACGGTAAGGCAAAAGCCCTGCTACCGTGGTCTTTCCGGTTCCAGGCGTGCCAGTCAGAGCTATTCGCATATTTCCTTGAATGCCGAGAGGAAGCGGTCGTTCTCCGAAGGCGTTCCAACCGTAACCCGAACATGATTCTCGCCAGCACCCCGGAATGACCGGCAGTCGCGAATGATGATGCCCCTCTCTAAAAACCGCTCTACAAAATCGTGTGACGTCTGCTTCGTCTCCAGGTAGAGGAAGTTGGCACCCGAGGGTTGGGATTTGATCGCCTTTTGCAGCTTTTGCCGCTCGGATACTATCTTCTTTACAGACCCTTGCATGAACGGCAGATCGGACAGAGCCGCCGATCCTGCCGCTGCAGAGGCACAGGTGATGCCAAAAAACGGAGGAGCCGCTCTTCTGTACTGATCTGCGATCCAGCGTGGCGCCAGAGCATACCCAAGACGCATTCCTGCGAGGCCAAAGGCCTTGGAGAGGGTGCGCCCCACAATCAGGTTGTCGTACTGTTTTACAAGCGCGATGAGGCTATTGTCTGCAAACTCAACATAAGCCTCGTCAAGGAATACAATGGCATCGGTGCTCTCCAGGATGCTGCGAACATCCTCTTCGAGGATTACATTGCCTGTGGGGTTGTTTGGCGAGCAGAGAAATGCCATCTTCACATCAGAAGGCAGATCACCTGAGATCTCATAATCCTGGCAGCGAGGCGAGAAAAGGGGCCGCGCCCCTGCCATGATGCTCAGAATCTCATAGTAGCTGAATGTGGGAGTTGGAATGAAAGTTTGGTCACCCTTCTCCAAAAATAGACGGGTGAGCGTGTCCATCACGCCATCCATGCCCGCGCCTATTACTATCATGTCCTCAGGAAATCCTGTGTAGTCGGCAAGACCAGCGAGAAGACTCTCAGGCTCTGGGTACCTTTCAGGAGAGATGGTGGTGAGGGCCTCACTCACCTTAGGGCTCGGGCCGTAGGGGTTCTCGTTGCTGCCCAGCTTTACAATTGTCTCAGGAGCTATGCCGTATTTGCAGGATATCTCCCCAAAGCCCTTTCCGGCCACGTAGGGCTTGAGGCTCTTCAGGACGTCTCGCAACCGGGACTCTCTCCAGGAGTCAGAGTGACTGGGCAATCACGTTCACCACTTTATCGATATCGTCCTTTCCAACCACAAGAGGCGGAATGAGGCGGATGGTGTGCTCACCAGTGCTGTTGATCAGCACTCCATTTTGGAGAGCTTTCTCGACCAGGGTCTTGCAGTCGCAACCGAGATCGACTCCAACTATCAATCCCAGGCCGCGAACTTCCAGAGGCTTCAGCCGCTTCAACTGGCTCCTGAGGTATGCGCCCATCTCCTCGGACCTCTGGACCAGCTTTTCTTCCCGGATCACCTGAATGGTGGCCAACGCTGCAGCGCAGATGACAGGACCTCCAGCAAATGTCGAGCCGTGATCGCCCTTGACAAAGGCCTCTGCCACGGGGCCTGCGGCCAGCATGGCGCCTATGGGTAGGCCCCCTGCCATTGCCTTGGCAAGCGTCATTATGTCCGGCATTACGCCAGAGTGCTCCTTGCCAAACCACCTGCCAGTGCGCCCAAATCCTGTCTGGACCTCATCAAAGACGAGCATAGCTCCCCGATCATCGCAGATCTGGCGGGCGGCGCGCAAATACTCTGCATCTGGCACGTAGACTCCAGCTTCGCCCTGAATTGGCTCAAGGATTACAGCACCGGTATCGGGAGTTGTTGCGGCCTTGAGGGCCTCGATGTCGTTGTAGGGCACGAACGTAGCCTCAGCCAGAGGCCTGAAGGGCTCACGATAGACTGACTTGTAGGTGGCACCAAGAGCCCCCAGAGTGCGGCCATGAAATGCCCTCTCTGCGGCCACGATCTTTGATTTGCCGGTGGCCCGACGTACGAGCTTAATGGCGGCCTCGACGCTCTCGGCTCCGGAGTTACAGAAATAGGCCCGGTCCATGCCTGTGAGTCCTTTCAGCTCCTCGGCCAAAAGCACCTGGTTTTCAGTGTAGTAGAGGTTAGAGGTGTGGATTAAACGCTCCGCCTGGCTCTTTATTGCCCCAACAACTGCAGGATGGCAGTGGCCTACGTTGTTCACGGCAATACCCGCCACAAAGTCAAGATACTCTTTGCCCTCCGAGTCCCAGACGCGAGCCTTACTGCCGCGCACAAGGAAGACATCCTGGCGGCCGTAGGTCTGGAATATTGCCTGCGACTCCCTTTCTTTCAGATCAGTCTTGTCTGTCATATGCATTGATTCCGGGCTATGTTGAATAGTTCAATTACTATAATCCTTTCGAAGATCAGCTCAGATCACTCATCGGGATCATTCTGAAAGCCGGCCAGCAACCGGGCATAAAATTCTCGCTCGCGGCCAACGGTCGAGCGCACCAGCCGCTCCAGTATCAGCTCTGGAGTGCTCTTGGCCAGATAGTTGTATCGCGGGCTTCGGCAGACTCGAAGGTTGTTGTTCTCGTCCAATCCCTCAGCCGCGATCCCGTCCACTCGCACAAGCATCCTGGCATATCGCCTCACGTCCTCGGCCAGGTGGCTCACGAAGACGGCTACGCATCCGCGTCGGTTCAGCTCGTCTAGCATGCAAGCAATTATTCGCGCCGAGGCTCCAGGCTCGGTTATGGCCTCAAGCTCGTCTGCCAGGACGAGCTTGCTTCTCTCGTTCTCGACAACCGAAAACTTCCTCATGGCGGTCTCGAAGGCGCCTGCAGACAGAGTGCCCCGGCTCTTGCTGAAGTAATAGAACTCCTGGTAAAGAGAGAGCCGACAGGCTTGTGCCGGAACGGGCAGGCCCATGTGCGCCAGGATGACGATCTGGGCTATGAGGTCAAGAAGAGTTGTCTTGCCACCGGAGTTGACGCCGCTTAAGAGTGCTACCCGCTCCGGGTGATCCTCCACGCCGAGAGCATAGCTCACAGACTCCGGGTTGTCCAAAAAGAGGTGTCTGCCATCGACAAAACAGAGACACGGCTCATCGGCAATCTCCGGGAATATCAGATTCTCCGAGATAGCGAAGCTGCCGAGAGCATAGGCGAAATCAAACTCCATCAATGCATGGACCAATGAGCGCGCGGCTTCCTTCTGGTCCTCTAATGCTCTCGCCAGATCCCTCCGGGCCTTCAGCCCCCGACTCTCCCGACGGCTTCTGATCTCCTGCTCGAAGGAGCGCAATGCCTGGCGGTTCAGCTCCAACGGATAGCTGACTTCAGCAGAGAAGATCTCCTCAAGCCAGGCTGCCTCAGCTCCGGCAAGCTCAAGCTCCCCGGCGGCACGCCCCTTGGCCTCGCGCAGGACCTCGGCGAAGACGCCTTTCATCTGGACCTCCAATATCTCCCGGACGCCCTCCCCACGGCTCATGACTAGAAGCAGATCTGTGCCGCCCAAGGTCAAGGAGCTCTTCTCAATCCTCCCCTTGAGCTGTTCATTTGCCCAGGCAGCAGCCGAGTCCACGGATCCTGCAAGCTTTCCGGCAAGCCTGTTCAGCCTCTCATCCTCTCGATCGCCGCATGTATCCAGATTGACGAGAGCCCACCTTAGGGTCTCCCATCCGGCATAGCCTGCCACACCACCCTCGTGCAGCATCTCCGCCGCTTTTGAGCAGGCCATGAGACAGTCCAAATTATCTCTGTAAAAACCGAGGACTGCCTCCGGCACAAGATACCAATCCTCAAGCGACTGAGCCTCCTCGACCTCTGCCTGGCACCCCAGATCATTGCCAACCAAGCTTACGTGGCTGTAGCTTTTTGTGAGGTCCAAAAGCTCCGCCGGGCTCTCTGCCAGATGCAGGTCTATCCTTTTGTCCAAGCCCCGCTGTTTTAGCCTCGTAAATTCCTCGGCAGAGGTGACAGCCACAGCCCGCTCTCGGATCCTTAAAGCCTCCTTCTCTCGCAGAGGCCGGACCTTTCTTAGCAGATCCTCAAAAGCCGCCCCATCCATCTTCTCCGCAGCCTGTCTGGCGGCCAGAACTACCTTCCGGTTTTCAGAAATCAGATCCTTCGAAGAAGAGGCAAACAACGTGGCTATCTTCTGCCGGGCGTACTCGGTATGAGCATAACCTGCCAGGCGAGAGACGATCATCTGCTGTATCCTTGCCGCCTCGTCTGTGGCCAGGAACTGATCGGGTGCTACGCCGTACCTCAGCCCTTGAGCATGCTGAACCAAAAGGAGTGCCTGGCGTTCGCTCAGAGCCCTGCATAGACCTGCAACATCTGCTTGCATTATGGCATTCAGGGCCTTTTCTTCGTCACCGTATTGCTCTATGAGACGCTCTTTTATGCGTGAGCCAATGCCAGGCAGATCAGTAAGTTTCAAACAGCCCCATTTTGCCAGGAATATAATATATCTGTTCCGGCCTCATGGGAATGAGAAGAATGCCCTGAAAGAGGATTGTGCCAACGAGAATTGATCTAAAAGAAGATTGATATCCTGGAGAGGAATAAGAATAAACCGTGTTGCTAAATAGTCTACTGGAACTGGATGAGGCCGAAAGCGTCTTTCTGGCCGAAGAATCCTGGCAGGATCTTCTCGATCTGCCCGTTACCGCCGAGATTTTAGAGGGTGGTCTGGATGCCGATTCCTGCATTGAGATCAAAGACCGAGGATATGCCTTTCACCTCATGGATCCTGGAATATGGCTATTGCTCACAGACAGGTATTCATCTCAAAAGATATTATCTGAGCATGACCCGCAATTCATGCCGATGGCCATCAAGACAGTACAAACAGAAGATGACGACTTCTTCTTAGCCATCAATGAGTATTTCTCAGCCTCACTCTCCACCGAACTCCTCTGCGAGAGCTGCTCTTTGAAGGATCCGCCCCATTATGTCGAGGAGAGAATCGAGAGGCTCATGCAGCTCTTGGCGCCAATTCTCTCTGATAATGATGAGATCATGGAGATCTGCTGCGGCAGCGGCATGGCAACCCAGGCCCTATTCCGGCTGGGGCATCAGCCACTGGCTATGGACTCGGATCGCTGCGATCTCTGCATGGCTCTGAAGAGCGAACTGTTGGATCCAAAAAAGAGCCTCGTCCTGGATGCCAGGCTTCTGCCCAGCATCTTTCCCGCCCGCTCATTTGATACCGTTTTAGGATTCATGGTGGGCCTGATAGACGGCTTTAACTGGCCGCTGTGGAGGGAGATCATACTCAGGGCCTCAAGCCTCGCGAAAAAAAAGGTCCTGTTTACAGTCTACACGGAAAAAGAAGCGGAACTAATCGCGAAGGCCCTGGGTGAGGTTGGCTGGAAGGGCAATGTGATCGATAATCGCGATGCCAAAGGAATCTATGACCAGTGGGTCTATTCGGCTGTGATGGAAGGCGATAGCGCAGCGGAATGATGATGGAAAGGTTAATTACAGTTCCGGGTGCTGATGGTCTATAGGTGAGATTCTTGTCTGATTTTAAGAAGAGAGATACTGAGAGAAAAGGTGGCAAAAAGGAAGAGATCAAAAGCAAGAAGCTCATGGAAGACAACCTCGATGATCTGAGGGGTAGAGGAGAAGAGGAAAAATAAATTTCAAAGGCCTGCATGGGATTGTTTCTGCTGGGCAGTATCAATTTTTAGCCCAGCGAACAGGAGCGACAATGGGACGATAGATCTGTCCCATCTTCTTGAAAGATGGTGTTTTCGAGTTACGACGGAGTCACGCTGAGGCTTCTGGAGAGCTCCTTGAGCTTCTCTATGCTCTCAAGAGTCTTGGCCGATTCCCGGCGCTTCTCGTCCTCAAAGTGCTTTATGATCTCGTCTAAAGATATGGTAAGCCTGTAAACCTTCATGGGTCTGCCTTTTCCGTCTTTTTTTATCTCCCGTTCCTCGACCCAGTTGTTGTTCCTCAGAGTGCGCATTGCAATGCTCACCTCAGGCTGGCGGAGGCTGGAGCCAATCTCTATCTCTCGAGAGGTAGCCTCCTCGACATTGGCCAGATAGGTGATCATGCTTGCCACATTTCTGGGGATGTTGAGCTCTCTCAGGACCTCTACAAACTCCCGATCTGCGTCATCCAGAACTTTTACAGAGAATTGTCTCATAATTGCCTCATTCTATTTCAGATATAAGTAATAACCGATGATATAAATAGTTTTTTCGCAACCATCAATTATTGTCAGGTTTAAGATTCTCCAAGAAATATGCAACTGCGTAAAGATATTGCACCAAATCTGAAATAATATATGGAATGATTCATAGATTATCAAATATGCTAATTGTCTTGCCTGTGAGATTAGGACAGGAATTGCATAAATTCTTAAATTAGGAATTATGTAAAAATATCAAATACACAGTAATTAAATTATTACAGTTTTGGATTCGAACTTGCTTTCCCTCCGATAAGAGCATCCAGTATCAGGTGCCCTTTCTAAAAATAGCAATGAGAAGATAGATATATTATTGTTTCACACCCACCCCGCATGGAATTGAAGCTTGATCCCTGGGGCGCGGTTCACGTAGACGATTACAACAGACTCTTTTCGGAGTTTGGCATATCGAGCTTTGAGCAGATCCTGCCCCGACTTCCAAATCCCCATCGCTACATGAGGAGAAAGATCATCTTCGGCCACAGAAATTATGACTCGATTTTAGCTGCCATGCAGAAGCACGAGCCCTTTGGCGTGATGAGCGGCTTTATGCCCTCCGGGCGGGCCCACTTCGGCCACATGATGGTCATGAATGAGATCATCTGGCATCAACAGCAGGGAGCAGATGCCTATGCAGCCATCGCCAATATGGAGGCTCATGCAGTACGGGGAATAAGCTGGGAGAAGTGCAGAAGCCTTGGCATCAACGAGTACCTCTTGAGCCTCATCGCCCTCGGATTCGAGCCGAATGAGAACAGCCACATCTACTTCCAGTCTGAGAACTACAAGATGAGAAACCTGGCATTTGAACTGGGCCGGGAGGCCAACTTTTCCGAGGTCAGCGCCATCTATGGTTTCTCAGGAGAGACCCACATATCTCACATGGAGAGCGTCATGGCCCAGAGCGCCGACATTCTTCACCCCCAGTTGAAGGAGTTCGGTGGCCCAAAGCCCGTGGTCATTCCGGTAGGTGCCGACCAGGATCCACACATCAAACTCACCCGCGACCTGGCCTACCGCATGAGAAAGTTCCTGGTGGAGCTGCGCGGGGACTACATCAGCATTCGTGGCAAAGCCGCGAGCAAGGAGATGATGCAGGCGGCAGAGTCTGCTCTTTTAGAGGCAGAGATTGGCAAGGTGAAGCGGTACGAGGAGCATATAGATGTCACAGAGATTCAAGATCAGGATCGACTGGCTACAGGAGCGCTCCTGGAGGCCGTCGACCGGCTGGTGATAGGTCTGGAAATCGAGCACGGTGAGTATGGCTTTATCCCTCCGGCATCCATCTACCATCGCTTCATGACCGGCCTCACAGGCGGCAAGATGTCCTCGTCCAAGCCCGAGAGCCACATCGCCCTCACCGAGGAGCCCAAAGAGGCAGGCAAGAAGATCATGCGGGCGATCACCGGAGGCCGTCAGAGCCTAGCCGAGCAGAAGAAGATGGGTGGCGAGCCAGAGAAGTGCTCGATCTACGAGTTTCTGGTCTTCCACCTCTCAGACGACGACAGAGAGCTATTGGAGCTTGACGCAGAATGCCGAAGCGGCAGGCGCATGTGCGGAACGTGCAAGAAGGATGTGGCTGAGAGGATCGAGAGATTCCTAAAAGAGCATCAGCAGGCCCGCGAAGCTGCACGGGAAAGGCTTCCGGAGTTCGGGATAAAAATCTGAGTCGCAGTGCGCGCCCTAGGCACGACCTGACCCACCCTTTCTCTTTTCCACCACCCGGATCTCTTCAATCACAGTCTGCGGATAGTTGCCTGTCCCGTCCTTCTCCAGGTACTTGACCATGTCCCAGACGTTAAGCAGAGCTGCCGAGACGCCTGTCAGGGCCTCCATCTCGACACCAGTCTTTCCTTCAGATGTAACGGTGACGGACGCCCGGACCCGCGCCACATCGACCTCGAAGTTCACATCAAGGCCCGTGATGAGAATCGGGTGGCACATGGGAATCAGTCGAGGTGTGTCCTTGACGGCCAGAATGGCAGCCAGACGGGCGGTGGCGAGAACGTCACCCTTTTTGATCTTTCCTGATTTTATGGCCTCGATTGTAGTCTCCTTCAGCCGAATGGCCCCGCAGGCCGTAGCCTTTCGGAATACCGGCGGCTTGTCAGTGATGTCCACCATTCCGGCGAGCTTTTCGCAACTTTCATCAGCCAAACATCTCACCACATTTCCATCATATTGAAATCAGCATAATCAGATCTTCATGGCCAGTGGGATCTTCTCGATCACGTCTGTGGCCACCATCCCGAAGTCCTTCTCAGGGTAGACCAGATCTCCAGCTCTCCCATTTACGTAGGCAGCTGCCGTCGCCGCCCTGATGGCGGAGCTGCGAGCGTAAAAGGCAGCTGTGACCCCGGCCAGAACATCGCCCGTCCCGCCCACGGTCATGCCCGGATTTCCGGTGGTGTTCGCCCTCACAACATCTCCGTTCGAGATCAGGTCAACCTTGCCCTTGAGAAGCACTACAAGCCCCTTCTCGCGGGCAAAGCTTCGAAGCGGCTCTACCCGCATCCTGTAGTCCAGGTCTACAAGAGATATCCCGCTGATCCTCTTGAACTCACCTGCATGAGGAGTGACTATGCCCTTGAGTGGAAGATCGGGCTGCAGGGCATCGGCATCAATGACTGCCTTCTTGCATAGCGGCATGACCTCGGCCAAAGCCTCCGCGGTCTCCGGATGCCGGCCCAAGCCCATTCCCATAACAACCACATCGTGCCTGACGATCTGCTTTTTTAGAACCTCCAGATCCTGCAGACAGAGATGGTCTTTTGACAGCTCCTGGACTATCAGATTTGGCGAATAGCCTGAGATGGTTCGCGCTGCAGTTTTTGGCGCCGCAACTGTCACTATGTCCGCCCCTGCCCGGAGGGCTGCCAATGCTGAGAGAGCCGGCGCACCAGTGTACGGCCCACCACCGATCACCAGTATCCTGCCCGAGTCTCCCTTGTGGCTCTCCAGGGCCCTTCGTCCCATTAGCCACAGGTCTCCTTCACCCACAAAGAACTCCGCTTCCAGGGGGATGCCTATGTCAGCCACAACAACATTTTCAGGCATATCCGGCTTTGGCCTGTGGAATGTGACGATAGCGTCAGCTCTCACGACCTTGTTGGTTCCAAGACCACTTGGGACGTCCACAGAGATCACAGGCTTTCCTGAGGCATTGATGGCATCTATTGCCATTGCCTCAATTCCTGAGACCTGACCGCGTATGCCTGTGCCGAAGATGGCGTCGACTATCAGGTCGCAGTCGCCAAGCATCAAGAGTGAGCTGTCCCTGACCTCTATAAGGTCGTAGCCTAGCCGCTCAAGTATCTGCCAGTTTCTCTTTGCCTCCTCTGTGGCAATATCTCTGGCTCTCCCGAGCAGATAGACTGTTACATCAAATCCGACCAGATGTCGGGCAGAAACGAATGCATCACCGCCGTTGTTGCCGCGTCCGGCGACGATGACAATCTTGCGTCCCCTGGATCTGGCCTTGACCTCTTTGGCTAAAGCTGCACCAGCATTTTCCATGAGCTGGAGCGGCAGCAGGCCAAAATATCGACAGTTAGAATCAAGAGCAGTCATCTCTTCTGCAGAAATGATCTTCATGAAAATAAAATAGCAGGTGATGACATAAGCCGTTTGCGGCAAGAAGCATAAAAACGGAAATTATTGTTTGAGGGGCTCATGGACAGAGGGCAAATCCCTGTGGGCTCCTTTCGGAAAAGCTTTCCATTACCTGGTTAAGCAGATCGCGGATCTTGGGCACATCATCGGTTTTCAGGTCGCGAGACATGAGGGGTAGCGCGAACATCACAGAAACATCAAGCTGTATCAGGTCCATCGGATTGCATTCATGCATTGCGATCTGGGCATTCTTGCGAACGGCGGCGATGCTGCTTTTCATTGTCCTCATCTCATCCTCACCCTCTTCCGGCATATCGCCATTGCTGTTCATCTTCCAGGCGCGGACCACAGATGAGATCAATTTGGCCTTAAGCTCCTCGCCAATGCTGACAGTCTTCAATAAATCCAGGGTCAATCCAAGTTTGAGAGACCTGATCTCTCCAATTCTAGTCTCCAGGCCATTTCTCTCCAAAATAGCCTCATAATATCCCAAAAGCCCAATAAGACTCTCGCCTTTGCGGGAATCACCACATCCAATTGCTTCAATCATCATTAATCCCACCTATTGCAAAGAAATTGTTGATTGGGCCGAAGGGCTATATTCGATCCAGGATTTCCTGCCCTTTCCCAGAGATAAGACTGCTTGCACCAGACAGGTAGTTGGATTCGTTAGATATATTTCTTCCCCATTTAAACTATATATCAGTATAGTCTGCATATATTCTACATACTTAACAGAGAGACGAATATGCGGAGAAGCATATAATACGAAAATGTCACCGGTTTGTCGCCACCGGCCACACAGTCGCACAGAGCATCTTTTGAATGTAGAGTATATATTTTATAATCAGAGATCGTTTGCACGTACATATCTATATATTATTTAGATTAACTTTACATATCATCCCCACAACCCTTCAGCCGGTGAGTTCAATGAGAAAATTGCTTAGCATTCTGATAATGGCCCTGATCTTGGGTGCAGCCGGCACTACAATGGTCTCAGCCAAGGAGACTGTCCGCGTCTCAGGATCGACCACAGTACTGCCTCTAGCTGAGGGCGGGGCAGAGGCCTTCAATGCAGATCAATCCGATTATCAGGTAATTGTTACCGGCGGCGGCACTGGTGTGGGCATCAAGAACATCGTCGAGGGTAACTCTGAGATAGGCATGGCCTCCCGCGAGGTCACATCTGACGAGATCGACCAGTTCGGCGATAAGTTCGAAGAGAACATGATCGGCTACGATGGCATAGTGATCGCCGTCAGCAAAGAGATCTACGATTCAGGGGTGACTGCCCTCACCAAGGATCAGGTCAAGAAGATATACGATGGAGAGATCGATAACTGGAAGAACCTCGGCGGCCCGGATGAGCAGATTCTGGTAGTAGCTCGCGAGCAAGGCTCTGGCACCAGAGATACCTTCAATGAGGATATCATGGGCGACAAGAAGACTGAGACCCCAGGCGTGAACACAGTAGCAGGAAGCAATGCAGAGATCAGGACGGCACTAACAGGAAGCGACAGCGCGATCGGATATCTGGGATTCTCCTATGCCGAAGACGGCGCTGTGGGAGTGATCACTCTTGACAGCGTAACTCCAACTAAGGAGACAATCAAGGACGGGAGCTATGAGCTGGCCAGGAAGCTCTACTTCTACACGTTCGGCGACGCCACAAAAGGAGCACAAACATTCATCGAGTTCATGACAGGGGCAGACGGCCAGAAGGTTGCCGAAGAGTACGGATTCGTCCCCCTCTAAACATTTTTTTAGTTTTATTTATTATTCTATTTAAAATAAAAATCTCTCGCCGGAGGCGATGGCTTTGCAGATGTCTGCGCAACGAAAGCGTATATTAAGGATTCTCTTGGCTGAAGACGATCCCATAGATCAGCAGATTTCAACGAAGATGCTCAGAATGATGGGCCATGCTGTGGATCTCGCTAAAAACGGTGCAGAAGCAGTACAGGCAGTCGGGCGAGAGACTTATGATCTGGTGGTGATGGATGTGCAAATGCCTGAGATGGATGGAATACAGGCGACAAGACGTATTAGGTGCTTATACGGCAATGATTTGATAGTAGTATTTGTAACAGCATCTTCACCAGAGATCTACCGCGACCAATGTTTTGAAGCTGGCGGAAACGAATTCCTCTGCAAGCCACTCATAGTCGATGAGCTGAGCTCTGCAATCAAAAGAGTTATGAGATAGCTATGCGCAGAGGTCGGCTCTTGATTTATCTCAGACATCACCATGCAGAAGTACTAATGATGGACATGCAGATAAAAGGTTCTTGATAAGCTATGAAGATCAAGGAGAGACTAAAGGGAACCGTGCCGGAAGATTGCCTGGCAAGCCTCTCAGATCGCTTTCAGGTCATCGGAGACATAGCAATAATATCCCTCAACCCGTCGCTTGAGCTTTACAAGATGGCGATAGCACAGGCAGTTCTCTCCTCCGGAAAAAACATCCATACAGTTCTCAATAAGACCTCAAAGCTTCGTGGTGAGGAGAGGGTAGCCAGCTTTGAGATTCTGGCAGGAAGAGATAATACCGTCACCACACATAAGGAATTCGGATTTCTCTACAACATAGATGTCTCAACTGTTTTTTTCAGCAGCCGCCTCGGATTTGAGAGGAGGAGGATCTCAGAGCAGGTGAAGGAAGGAGAAGATGTGCTTCTTCCCTTCGCAGGAGTTGGTCCCTTTGCAGTTCACCTGGCAGATCGCGGCGCTCGCGTCATTGCCGTTGAGAAGAATCGCGAGGCTTGCCGCTATCTTAAGGAGAATGCCAGATTGAATCGGGTGGATAAAATGATAGAAACAATAAACGCGGATGCATTTCAGATGGCCAGATTTCTTAAAAAGGGTTTTCACAGGGCAGTCATCCCGGCACCCTACGGAAGAGATGATATTTTGGAGACGGCCTTGCAGCTTGTGAAGCCAGGAGGACGGGTGCATATTTACACATTCAAGACCCACCAACAGATTGAGCCACTCAAGAGAAGATATGAAGAGCTGGGACTTGAGGTATTATTATCACGCCGCTGTGGAAATGTTGCTCCAGGAGTCAGCCGCTGGGCATTCGATCTGGCGAAGAAATGTGGAGAGAGAAATCCTTAAATACGTTGATTGACGTATAGTGTACTTGGCAAAGGTCGAGAGCTCATTTCTTTCCCTATTCTGGTTTAGGCTTTTGCCTCCCTCCTAATTACTAAAATCGCCATCAAATATCAGATAGGCAACATGCAGATCAGAATTCAGAGTTGCTGCACATTCTGTCAAGTATATCTCTTTCGGTATAAAACTATGATTATGCATGTCCCGCCTTTTTCTTCTAAACATCCGAAACGCATTTATAGATTGGAATATAAAATTCCTAAAGAAGGGATTTCGTCTTATTTAAATCAGCCGGGGCAAACAGAGCAGATCCCGGCAAGGGATAGTCAGACAGGGGAAGAAAGGGAGTAGAGGCATGAGAAGAGGTAGCTTTAAGCGTAAACTACCTCGGGGGAGGTTTGACTGCAAGGTCAGTCCAGCGCTCCTGGGCGTAGCCATGTTCTTTATCATTCTAGTGCCATCTCTCTTCTATCTGTTCCCGAGCAACTCCGACATCAGCCCTCAAAACACTCCTTCATCTGATCTTTTATCTCGCCTCGAACTGAAATCAGTCCCCTCTTCCGCACCAGATTATTCTTATAAAAATGATGAGCCAAATGAAGAGCTGCAACACGCCTCAGGAAAAGCAGAAGAAACTCAGACATACGACTCACCGCAAAGCACCGCATCCAGCAGCGGATCGATTTTGGCTACAGTTTACCTGGATTTGGCAACCTCCCAGATCTACCTGGAGAATACAGGCTCCGTAGAGCTTCATCAGCTTCAGATCAGAGGTATGGGAAGAACTCTGGGCAGACTCTCAGGCCTTGACTGCGGCGAAAAGAAGGTTCTGGCAGTCAGCGGCTCCCCTCAGGATCTACAGGTCACGGCTCTTGATCCTGATGACGGGACCGTATCGGCAAAGGTCGAGTACATCTCGCCTGCCAAGAGCAAGGCATCACCTGCCTCTGCCTTTGAGGATGTTGCACTGAGCACTAAGTCTGCTCCAGACACAAATAATGCCTTTGCCTCTGCGGGGGGCTCTGCCCCGACATCCAATGAGGGTGCAATTGAACATGATGCTTCGCCGCTGCAGATAGATCTCGTCGCAAACAAGACGGACGGCAGAGACGGAGAGGTCGTAGGATATAGATGCACCGCGAAAAATGTCGGCGGAGCAGAACTGTCCGATGTGCAGATCACCTGCGCCGGAAAGGTCGCCTCGACGAAGTACCTCCCCCCCAACAGAGAGCTCTATCTGGATGGAGCCATATCACTGAATAGCAATACCAGGCTCTCAGCAGGAGTGCAGGCCAGGGATTCTGACGGACGTCTTTACTCCAACAATTCATCTGCAGAGATCTGGCTGATCTCTCCGGCACTCAATCTTAAAGTAGTTGCTAAAGAGAAGGTCCATCGGGGCGACAGGGTCAATCTGCAGATCATGCTCGAAAACAATGGCAAGGAGAACCTCACAGATGTCGTTGTCCGGGACGACAGGGAAGACATAGGTCTGATTGGCAGGATTGCCAAGCTTCCCGCGGGCTCATTTAAGGAGCTGCAAAAGGAGGTAGTGATCGGCCAGAGCATTCAGGATCAGGTTATTGCCGTCGCACTGGATCCGACGGGAGACGAAATCTATGCAAGCGAAAGGCTCTCAATAGAGGTGCTCGCCTCCGCACTTCAAATCCAGGGAAGGCCTTCAGAGGTCAGGATTTACCCAGGTGACCCGGCTGAGGTCACATGGCTCTTGAGCAACACCGGAGAGGAGGCCTTGCAGAACATCACGCTTGACGGAGACGGAAACCGCCGCATTTTGAAGGATCTGCCTGCCGGAAAAACCATAGAGATGGCGGCAATCTACATCAAGAACGCGACCACCTGGATCAATGTTACAGCCATGGGATTTGATGAAAATGGTTTTGAGGTCAATGACAGTGCAGGAATAAGGCTGCAGTCCATTGAGCCTGACATCACCATCAAGGCCATGCCATCAGAGGTTGAGGTCTGTCCGGGCGAAGAAGCAGAGGTCAACGTTCTCGTGAGCAATACCGGTGACGATCGCCTGGATGATGTCGTCTTAACTCTGAATGGATCGACCATCGCGACTCTTGGAGACCTTTCACCGGGAGAGTTTCGGGTGATAGATACCAAGACTATGATCTATGATAACTGCAGCATTCTCTTCGAGGCCCTTGGAAGAGACTCGATGGGTCTTACACATTCCGAACAGTCAAGCGTCCAGACGACCTGCGTGGTAGCTGCCCTCAAAGTGTTCGCCAGCTCCTCACCGGCGGCAGCAGTCCCTGGCGAGAGCTGCAAGATCACCTGCACCGTGGCCAACACTGGGATGGTCCCGCTTAATGGAATATTTGTTATAAGCAAACATCTGGGGCCAATAGGCACCATCGATTTCCTCTCGCCCAAACGGCAGATGACGGTAACAGCTCAAAAAACAGTGAACGAGGCGGTCGAGGACATCATCACAGTAGAGGGCTTCACCCAAGACAGAGCCTCCGTGCGGGGCAGCTTCCCACTGAGTCTCAAGCTCCTAAGCTCTCCCAATCAGGCATCCCGGACAAATGAGCCCGTGCCCGGCCAGTTCTCGGATGTGACAACGACCACAGCAGGCATCCGCTTCGGCAATGTGAGCATGCCCTTCAACCTGCCCGTTCAGGAGGAGACGGAAAGAGAGGTCTCGAGAGTAATGGCCTCCGACGCAGACCGCGCTGCGAAAAAGCAGAACAACGTGATACTGGACGGAATATCGAGCCTGCTTCGTTATGTCGAAAGGCTCCTGGGGATTGGCGATGGCGAGGATGACAAGGGCCAAGGCCCAAGCGAAAATGTGTCTCAATCAGAGGTCGATCAGGGGTTAGCTCCGCGGGGCACGGATTCTCTCGCAGGCTCCAAGGACTACGAGCTATCGATTGAGGGAGTGAAGGGCTCAGAGCACGGGGCCATCAGCATTCTCGATGTAAATGCCCTGCCGTCTCAGCCTGCCGCCAATGAGCCAGTCAAGGTGACAGTACACCTGATCAGTCCCGAAGGAGTAAAGAGCACTATCGTGAAGTACGGCCTCTCCGATCTGCCGCTCACCAAACAGGATATGCAGGGAGTAGATCGAGTTTACGACTGCGCTTTAGCTCTCGAGTCAGGCAGTCCGCAGGACGGATACTGGAGCGGCAGCATTCCCGGCAGGGGAGCCGGGACCTACATGCCACTCTCAGTCTGGATCTCGGACGGATCGAGCACTGCAGAGGGAGGGCCCTATCTGATCCACTGGAGCACAGTCAACTCAGTCGGGTCCACGGATACAGTTGCCAGATCATCCGGAAGCGGCATGCTATTCATAGAGTCCTCGTCAGTCAAAGGCAGCGGAGAGGTCTCCATCAAAGATACAATCCTGGGATCGACAATGGAGTTCAATGAGAAGATCATCGGGAACGGCTCAATAAGCCTGGAGACCATGCGCTGCATAGATCGCTCTGGACCTGTTGACAGCTTTACGGAGAAGAAGGATCTGGTCTTTGACGGCAATATCAAGGGACATAAGACTGTGGCCTCACCCACATTTCATGGGGGCATGGGAGCCTCGGTCACAGAGAGGTTCAACTTAAGCCACGTGGACAAGAGCGAGACGTCAAGCGTGAGCAGCAACAGCTTTGCAAACAACACGCTGAAATACAAGACTGATCAGGCATTCGACGGGACCTGGAACATCCAGACCAAGTACGCCAAGTTCTACAAGAAGATCAAGGCAGATCAGAAGTACACCGGATCATTCCAGACTCAGAAGGACATCGAGTTCACGGATGCTGGGGTGAAGTGATAAATAGTACAAAACGTTTTTGTATGGATATTCACTATAAACTCATGGACAATTATGGCCCATCCAGACAGCCTAAAAAAAATCATCCTCGTAATCTTCGCATCACTACTGGTAGCAGCAATCAGCTTATTGGCATGCGCACAAGATCTGCCAGGGGATTCATCAAAAGACAATAACAGCCGCTATAATTCCAATATCCTCGATCTATCCGCTATTCTTGGATGGAATCAGTCTGAAGTCTGGCCTGACGGGCAAAATCTATCCAACTTATCCGAGAACCAAACATCTGAAATAGATGAGCATATCGATGCTCCAACCTGGAACAGCTACGGCATCAGGGCTTATCAGCGTGGTTACGCCAACAGTTCCATCGAGTGCTTCAACAGCTCGATCAACGAGTCACCGGACTTCGTCGATCCCTGGAACAACATGGGAGTTGCCCACATAGCTCTGCACAATTACAGCGATGCCATCCCGTGCTTTGACAGGGCTCTGGAGATATCTGAATCGGAAAGCACAATTCTATGGAACAACAAGGGCGTGGCCCTTTACCACATGGGGCAGATCCAAGAAGCCCAAGACTACTTCAACATGTCTTTGAAGAGAGATCCCTACTACTCACCAGCCTGGAATAACCTTGGTGTAATCCTGGCCAACCAGGAGCTGGATAAAAGGGCTCTAGAGTTCTACAGGAAGGCCATATCCTGCGACATGTACAACAATGTGGCATGGAGCAACATAGGACGCTCTTCAATTAAGCTCGGACGCTACAGCGATGCCTGGGACGGCCTGCATAATTCACTGATACTTGACAAGAGCTACACTCCAGCCTGGGTCAATGTTGCAGAATACTACTATCGAATTGGAGACATGTACAATTGCAATCTATCCCTCAACATTGCCCGGTCTCAAGGCTACAACGAGACGGAATCAAACGAAACGAACCGCCTATGGCCTGCCGACGCTGAGGCCGTGATGATGCAGGACAAAACGACTGCATTGCCCTCGGAGCTTGCCAGCCGCACGCCAGCCGCAGGATGGACGGCGGCAGCCTTCAGCCTGTTATTCATCCGGAAGATGCTCTTCACTAAAAGGTGATACAGGATTGTTTTTGTTAGCTCTACCCAAGAAATTGATCTGGTGTGATCTCTGTGAAAAGAGTGGTTGCGATCTATCTAATTGTTTTAGCCCTGATCCAGGACGTTAGGCAAGTTAACGATTCAGAAGAGCAAGATATCAGGAAACACTGCTAACTACGGCGGCACACCCCGCAACAAGCAGCAAGGCATGCAAGATGCCGCAGCATGATGATTCAGATTATGCCACGTTCTTTTAGAGCGGACTTGATCTCGGCCAGCTCACTCTCAATGCCCTCAAACCTCTGATCCATGTGGCCTTTCAGGTCGCTTCTTAACCCCTTGATCTCGCTGATGGTATCATCTTGCTTGTCAAGCATCTTATCCATCTTGCAATTTAAACCATCCATCTTGCAATTTAAACCATCCATCTTGGAATTCATGTCATCCATCTTTCTGTTGAGACCATCAAAACCTGATTTAGTGATAATTGTAAGATTGTTGATGCCTGTCATCATGCATTTTAAAATTTCAATTCCATCATCCAACCGCTCTCCAATCTCATCCGGACCGGTGATTTTCTTAAAGACCGAAAACTCTCCAGACGCATGGGTGTAACTGGAATCGACCTTTTCCACGTTGATCAGGGCATTTTTTATCCAGATGGCGGAAGCAAACTTCTCCACAACTTCTTTTTCGCCTTCAGCTATCACTAATACCCTACTATCAGGGCGGTTCTGGACGAGCCCTGTCAAGCCAAGGCTATTGGCCAGTGAGACTACTTTGGCCCGGTAACCAACCCTCTGAACTCTGCCGGATACGTAGGCAGTCAATCGCTGCATGATAAATCACGTTTAATTGCTACAGTTAAATAGATTTCCATCATGTCCATCCCGCTGCTTCCGGGAGCATGTATTTCCTCAGCTTCTTCCCGTCCTAGTCGCCCGGCTCCAGACCTTATCAGAGTTGTCCATAGACTCAATCAGGTCATGGACGTCGATTCGGTGCTGCACATCCGCTGCTCGGAGCTTCTTCTCAGTGGATAGCCGCAGATTCTCCCTGGCTGCCTCGTGCAGCTCCTCAGCCTCTTGCCAGAGCCGCTCGGCTTGCTCGGCGTCAGCCGGCCTCGTCTCCACCGATCGGGTTCGAAGAAGCATCTCCTTTTCTATAGATCGATCGTGCTCATCTCTCAGGCGCTCGGCCTCAGCCAAAAGCTCCTTGACCTCGGCAGTCATATCCTCGACGCTTCTCTCAACCAGGTCTTTTTCAGAGTACATATTCACGCCTCCAGCATCTTCAGGAATATCTGATGAATCCGCGAGTCTTCAGTCAGCTCGGGGTGAAAGGCCAACGCCAGCAGATTCTTCTGGCGGACGGCTACAACCACTTCGCCTATGCGCGCCAGCACATCCACATCGCCGCCGACTCTGACTATGGCCGGAGCCCGGATGAAGACCGCCCGATAGGGACTGTCTAGCCCCTTTACAGCCAGGTCAGCCTCGAACGACTCCCTCTGGGGACCGAAGGCATTCCTTCCAACGGTGATGTCCATGAGGCCCAGAGGTTTCACACGGCCCCCTCCCTCAATCTCCTTGGATACCAGCACGAGTCCTGCACATGTGGCCAGAATAGGCTTGCCGGAGAGGGCAGCTGCCTTCAGCTCTTCGGCGAGCCCGGAGTTATCAAGCTGGCTGCGAATTGTGGTGCTCTCTCCGCCTGGCAATGCCAATGCCTGACATTTCTCTATCTGCCCTGGCTTTCGCACCTCGACAACCTCGACAGTCCCAGCAAAGGACCCAACTGCCCTCTGCAGGGCCAAGACGTGCTCGGATACATCCCCCTGCAGGGCCAAAACCCCAATTTGCGTCATTTGCCGGTCACTACCCTTCTTACCAGCCTCTGGTCTGCAGGGACTCCGCTTCTGGAATGGTTGCGGCATCCAAACCCTTCATAGCAGCGCCTAGACCCTTGGAGACCCTGGCGAGAAGAGCTGGATCATCATAGTTATGCACAGCCTCTACAATAGCCACAGCCATAGCCTGCGGGTTCTCGGACTTGAAGATGCCTGATCCCACGAAGACGCCGTCGGCTCCCAACTGCATCATCAGCGCGGCATCAGCCGGAGTCGCGACACCACCTGCGGCAAAGTTGACCACGGGCAGACGCTGCATCCTTGCGCACTCCTTGACGATATCTACGTCAGCCTCAATCTCCCGTGCCACGGCCATGAGCTCCAGGTCGTCCATGCCCTTCAGGCTCCGAATCTGACTGAGAATCATCCTCATATGCAGGACTGCCTGGCTTACATCCCCAGTTCCCGCTTCACCTTTGGTCCTGATCATGGCAGCGCCCTCCTTGATTCTTCGGCAGGCCTCGCCAAGGTTTCGAGCCCCGCAGACGAAGGGAATCGCGAACTTGGTCTTTTCAATGTGAAACTCGTCCGCGGGCGTGAGAACCTCAGACTCGTCCACCATATCCACGCCCAGCGCCTCAAGGATCTGGGCCTCCACAAAGTGGCCGATCCTGGCCTTGGCCATGACAGGAATGGTCACCGCCTCTATGATCGACTCGATTACCGCCGGGTCAGCCATCCTGGCCACGCCACCCATCTTCCGGATATCTGCTGGGACGGCATGCAACGCCATTACGGCCACGGCACCAGCCTCTTCCGCTATTATGGCCTGATCGGGAGTTGTGACGTCCATGATGACGCCACCCTTCTGCATCTTTGCGAAACCGCGTTTGAGCAGTTCCGTACCAAATCGAAGATTTTCAAGCTCCATGAATTGCCCCAAATGATCTTAAATGCGAGGCTAACGCAGGGAGAATAAATAAACTTTGCCCCGGCAGACTGCGATCTTCTGTCCGAGAATTCAGAACGAAAAACATGAGTCAAGACAGGCCGAAGGTCAGTTGATGCCTTTCAGGCCTGCCCTAATATCACTTCGCCATCACGTTATGACAACTTTATGACATATAGTTCTCGTATATGTAGATGTCCCGATCTCCATCCCTGTTGTCTTCCCAGACGATCCGGCTGGTCTTCATGCGCGGATTAGTCTGGTCTCCTTCGTCTGTGCAGATAGCCTTCTCCTTTTTCACATTCTGGTCGTAGACATAGATATCCCAATTGCCGTCCCGGTTATCCTGCCAGACTATGACGCCGTTTTCGACATCAGGATTCGTCTGATCTGCCAGATCGTTAGTGATCTGGGTCTCCGTACTTGTGTTCAAATCATAGGCATAGATATCCCAATTACCGTTCCGGTTATCCTGCCAGACTATGGTATGCCCGTCTGTCGCCGGATTGGTCTGATCGCTGGCATCGGTGGTCAGGGCCGCGGAGCTTGCTCCCATCTTCCACATCCAGACATCCCAACTGCCCTTCTGGTTGGTCTGGTAGACTGTGATGTCCCCAGCAGTTCGCGGATTGATGCCGCTTGGCGGGAAGTCCGGCGTGACCTCCTTCTCATACAACGGCCTCACATAAACCATCCAGCCGAAGTAGCTCTTTCTTAAATAGGCCAGATAATCCTTGCTGATGGATATGGGAGCAGCAGCATCCAGACCGTAAATCAGCTCTGTGGAGTTGACAATAGAAATGTCAAACGTCCTTATCGACCAGTAGTCCTCGATCTTGTACTGGTTCAAGGGGTTTCGAGCAATCCATGCCATGATGCTTCCGTCTATCTCAGGATACATGTCCTCATAGGGGCCAGCAGCAATGGGCAACTCCAGCTCTTGAGCGAGGCTATAAACATAGATATCCGGATTTCCTGTACGATTATCCATCCAGGCAACATAATATCCCACCTGATCATTTCCGCCGACTACTGGATGGCTCTGATCGCCTGGCACCTTACATATGATGCTCGTCTGACCTGCGGTCACTGGAACCGTCCTGGGCCTTCCGCTGTACGAATTCAGCCAAACAAGCCTCTCGTCTATGCTGGGCTTGCTCTGGCCGGGACCTGCCTGGACCAGCTGATCCTTCCAGTTAGTGGTATCCAGCTTCCGAATAGATGTAACTGGATCGGTGCCGTCAACATAAGCGATGTACTTTCCTGATATCACTGGGCTCGTCTGCTCTCCAGGTCGAGGATAGGTCTTGCCCCATTTCTTATCCCAGAAGTAATAGGAAATATCCTTGCTTGATCGGTCCTCCCAGGCAATGGTGTTCCCAGAAACATCAGGATAAAGCTGATCGCCTTTCCCCGTCAGGCAGGTCTCATTTCCGGTCACGAGGTCTTTGACATAGACGTCGAATTCTTTGTTTCTGTTGTCCTGCCAGACAACCAGATTGCCGTTGATGATTGGATACATCTGCTGGCCGGGCCCTTTGTAGATTACAGTGCTCTCGCCGGTTGCTATGTCCTGCATGTACACGTCCCAGTTGCCACTCGCGTTGTCCATCCACACCACCCGATCACCATAGATGGATGGCCAGATCTGGTCGCCCTTGCCCGTAACTATGGCAGATTCGATGCCGGTTGAAAGGTCTTTGATATAAATGTCGCCGTTGCCATTTCGGTAGTCCGTCCAGACAACTTTGTCGCCAGAGGCCTGGGGATAAAGCTGATCCCAATCTCCCTCTGAGATGGGCTTCTCAGATCTCGTGAAGAAATCAAAGCCGAAGATATTCCAGTTGCCTCTCCGATTATCGCTCCATACGAGAAGGCTTCCGTTTGTGCTGGGATAGTCGGTGGTGAGCAAGAGCAGGGGATCGGAATTGATGTATCTCATCTTTATCTGAGTATAACCGTTGCTGTTGTCCATCCAGACGATCTTATCCTCGCTTAGAATCTTGGAGGGGCCGTAAGGCTTTACCTGCCCAGGATCCCCCTTTCCATCGTTCGGAGACTGTATAAGGGGCAATGTGGCAATCGGAACTTCTGTGCCTTTAATTAGATCATACAAATATATATCCGGATCGCCACCCCTCTCATCAAGCCAGGCCACATACCTGCCAAAGACACAGGGAGAGCCCTGGTTTGACGAATCTGTGACAATAGCCCGCTCCACCTTGGTCGTCAGATTGTAGGCATAGATGTCCCAGTTTCGAACACTGCTGTCAGGAGCATTTCTACCGTCCGCCCAGACGATTGTGTCATTGTAGATCCAGGCAGGAACCTGGTTCTTGGGGTCAGTGCAGATGGCAGTCTCTTCTTTGGTTGTCAGGTTGTACAGATAGATATCCCATTTGCCAGTTCGCTTATCAGCCCAGACCAAGTTCTCGCGGCTTACGACCGGAGAAAGCTTGCCGCCCGGGCTGTTGGTCAGCCTCTTCTCGGTCCCAGCAGTGATGTCATAGAGGTATATCTGATCTTCACCAGTGTCGTTGGCAAGCCATACGACATAATTGCCGTCGACCATGGAGTACCTGTGATCAAATGCACTCTTGGTGATCCGCGTCTCCTTTTTATCCTGCAGATCGTAGAGATAGACATCGAGATGGCCGCTTCTCTTGTCTGTGTAGATCACATAGTTGCCGCTGATATCTGGACTGCTGTGGTCTATCTTATCGTTGGTGATCGATTTCTCCTTGTCATCCTTGGTGTTGAACAGATAGACGTTATAGTTGCCTTCCCGGTTATCAGTCCAGACGATGTTATCCCCGGATATGCATGGATTTGTCTGGTTATAGGGCCCATTGCCTATTGGAATATCGCCCAGGATCTGGAAGTCGAACATTTGGATATCTGGATCGTTCACACCTCTTCTGTAATCCGTCCAAACCACACCTCGTTCACCGATGTCCGGCTCCATTTTGATGCTGCCGGGAACAAGAGATCTCTCCTTGCCGGTCTTGATGTCGTAAAGGATGATTTCAGACCCATTATTGAGGTAGGTCATGTACGTGCCATAAATTCTGGGATCCGTCTGAGTTCCAGGCTTAGCAATCGTCGTCGTCTTCTTGGTCTTGAGATCCGTAAAAACGATGTCAGATTCGCCGGTACTATTGTCTGCCCATGCCACTAAGTTGTCATAAATGCACGGAAATGATTGATCCTTTGGACCTGTGGCCACGGCAAACTCAGCCCCAGTAGAAATATCGTAGAGGTAAACATCAAAGTCGCCAGAGCGTTTGTCCATCCAGACAACTTTATCCCCCTTGATCTTGGCCTCAATCTTCTCGGCAGATCCCTCAGAGATAGACTTCTCTGTCTTGGATGCCAGGTCGAAGAGACGAATGCTATAGCCGCCGTCGCGGTCGTCTGCCCATACCACAAGGTCTCCGCTGATGTCCGGCTGGGTCTGGTTTCCCTCGGCATCGACTACCGCAGACTCCGTGCGGTTAACGACATCATATAAATAGACGTCCGCGTTGCCCGCACGCATGTCCTGCCAGACTATACGCTCACCTGATACGGCAGGATTGATTTGAAAGAATGGATTAATGCACACCCATCTATCCAGACCGGTTTCCAGGTCGTACATGAATATATCGAAGTTCCCACTCTGGTTATCCGACCAGACCACAATATGCCGATCTATGGATGGCTGAATCTGCTCTGAGCCCAATAGGATAGCTATAGGACGCTCTTTTCCATATTCCGCCCCGCAGGCAGCGCCAGCATAGAGAAATGCTGCCGTTATGATCATAATGAAGATTGACTTCTGCATCATATCACTCTGTGTTCGACTTGAGATATCATCGCGCTTTTTCGCATTTCGCTCTTTGCCACTTTGGCGAACCAGTATAAGGACTTTTCTCGACGTTTGTCGTTATCAGTCCAAAAGCGATAATTCTAGGAGCCGACCCATCTTGCCTCATGAGGGGGAAATAGGTCAACAGTCGCAATCAGTTTTGATTGATCTGCTCAGATAAAGCGAAATAGGGCCGGACTCTTTGGGAGAGCACATCTGGCCTTGACCCTTCAAATTAGCAATGACTATATATTCCTTGTGTCAACCTCTTGCCCAACCGGGAGGAACTGAGTTGAAGGATTATCTCGTATTGGATGACGTTATGCTTGATAATAAAAGGGTCTTGGTAAGAGTGGACTTCAACTCTCCAATGGACCCCAACGGAAACATCCTGGATGATAAGCGCATAAAAAGTCATTTGGAGACTCTGCGCGCTTTGGAGGACTGTCGGGTGGTTCTCATGGCGCATCAGAGCCGGGCCGGAAAGAAAGATTATACAACATTAGAAGCCCATGCACGACAGCTTTCCAGGCTCTTGCGCCGCGATGTGACTTACATTGATGATATCTTCGGGTCTCATGCCCAAAAGTCCATAAAATCGCTCATGCCGGGAGAGGTTCTTCTTTTGGAGAACACTCGTTTTTATGCCGAAGAGAACATGAATCGAAGCCCTGCGGATCATGCCAAGAGCCATATGGTAAAGAAGCTGGCACCGTTGTTTGACCTTTTCGTTAATGATGCATTTGCAGTATCCCATCGCTCTCACTGCTCAGTAGTTGGGTTCACCGAGTCTCTTCCAAGCGTCGCCGGAATTCTCATGGACAGGGAGATCACTGCACTAGACAGAGGCCTGAAGGGCAATGAGCACCCAACAGTCTTCTCCTTAGGTGGGACGAAGGCAGATGACTCCATCAAGGTCACTGAGAATGTTCTTGGTCGTGGGGGCGCCGATAAGATCCTCACCTCCGGTGTTGTGGCCACGGTCTTCATGATGGCGGATGGCATCGACGTGGGCGAGCAAAATCGCAAGTTTGTGGAAGATCAAGAGTACCTGGAGCAGATACCAATCGCTGCCAAGCTCCTGCACGATTACCCTGGCAAAATCGTGATGCCTGTGGATGTTGCTTTGAACCAGAACGGCGAGCGGGTGGAGGTTTCAGTGGATAAGCTGCCTACGACTCTGCCCATCGCAGATATAGGACTCGAGACCATCGTCAACTACTCAAAGCTGCTAAAAGAAGCAAAGGTCACAGTGCTCAACGGGCCGACTGGGATCTTCGAGCAGGAAAAGTTCAAGCTCGGCACATCTGAGCTTTTGAAGGCTGCCACCGAGTCAGGCTACTCCATTGCAGGAGGAGGGCACAGTGTTGCAGCCATTGAGCAGTTGGATCTGGAGTCCAAGTTCTCGCATGTGAGCATGGGTGGAGGAGCATCCATCACATACCTCTCAGGCGTCCCGCTGCCCGGAATTGAGGCTTTAAAAAAGGCGGCGCTTCGGGCGCGCAAATCCTGAACTGCGTGAATAGTGCTGAGAAGCAATACATGCGCCTGAGACGCGCATGAGTCCTCAGGGCAGGCTCTCAGCAGCTTTTTTTCGGCATGCATTCAGGATAACTAAGGGGTCTCCGTTGGCCTCCAGGGCGGCTGCCGACATATGGCCGCCGCCGTCACCGCAAAATGCCTGTCCAACCTCACTTAGGAGTTTTGCCAGGTTCAATCCAATTCTGGCGGAAGCTCGACTGGACCTGGCACTGATGCGGATCCGCTCTCCTTTGCCATGCCTTCCAGCCACGAAGGCCACGTCAGCACCCAGATCGACGAGAGACATGGCTGCAAAGCCCTCGAAGGAGTTGACGACAGAACTGACGATGAGCCAATCGCCCTGACGGAGGATCTCGGTCCGAGACGCTGCTTTGAGCACCGCGATTCTCTGGGAGATGCTCGTTGGCACGGACAGGACCTCAAGAGCCTCTTCATAGGAAAAGCCGCCTTCTGCCAGGATCTCTGCAGCGACGGCAAACGTCTCCGATGTGGCACGCTTGAAGCGCCCGGTATCTGAAATTATGCCTGCCAGAAGGGCCAGGGCAGCATCTCGGTCTGGCTTCTTGCCGTTGTCCTTAAGAATCCGCCAGACGATCTCAGAAGTGGACTTGGCAGGCCTTTGGATGTAGAAGAGAGCATCATTCAGCAGTCCCTCGTCGAGATGGTGATCTACCAGAGCATAAGGGGCCGGGAGATTTCCGCCCACCTGCATTCCCACAGATGTGTCCACGACAACCACAAGATCGTAATCCTCGAATCGTGGATTAAGCAGGACGCAAGCATCGACGGCCTCGGCAAGCGAGGCTCCTATCCGGCTCAGATCGTCCACAGAGCCGATTGCGCCACCAAAGGCCCGGGAGAGAGCAAAGCTGCTGCCGATAGCATCTGGATCGGCGTTCCTGTGACAGAGATAGAGAACCCTGGAGAACTGGCGGATGTGATCGGCAAACTGATGCTCGCAGATGCGCATATCTATCTCTCGCCATGAGAATAGATATAGGTTGTCCAGAAGAGATGACAATCCTGGTGGACAGATGGATTACCTATTCGCCGCTGCCATGTGAGCTAGAACCTCCGGCAGCATTGCAGCCATCGCCAGGGCCATGACGAGAACCATAGTCTTTATGCTCATGGATCATCTCTCTTTTTTTGACGATGATAACGTCATATCATATAAACTTTATTGATAAATTTTTTTGCGAGTGTTGAAACAGTTATCCAAATTTTTTTATTTAAAATCGTGTCGAAGTTCATAGGTATTCAGCAAACAGCGCAATTGAAGTCATAAAATAAGTTCCCCCATAAGAAAACAAGGATTTATCATTTTGCGCCACGATTAATTTGCAGAGTTGAGCATCAAATCGATATGCTTATACCCTCCATTCCTGTCAGCCCCGGAAGGATGCATTCTTCATAATCTATCTGTTGCCAATAGCTCGACACTGTCCGACATCCTAACCACTCCATTTATAAGTGTTGGCAGATGGCCCATGCCACTCGGCAGGCCATCTCTTCGTTCCCGTCATTTGACTGCAATACAATACAATACAGCAGCGGGAACTCTTCACTCTACTGCCGGCCACCGGGACCGCGTTCATTATCTGCCATTGCCCCATTATTTTCCTGGCCCATAGGACCCCTTGGCATCATCTCCTGGCCCATCATGCCATCGCCCATCTTGCCCATGCGACCCATTCCCATCTTTTTAATCTCGCCTAAGGTCATGTTGTTGAGCTTGTCCATCTGCTTTTGATGCAGCTCCTCGATCTGGGCGGATGTCATATTGTTCAGCTCGCCGATCTTCTCGTCACGCAGCTCCCGAATCTCGTTCAATGTCAGATTGTCGAAGTTGTCTTTTGTGGCATCGTCCACCAGGATCATCCAGTCATGCTGTCCGCCAAAGCCGACCATCTCGGAGGAGCCGTTGCATCTATCCCTGTTGTTCCAATCATTTGGAGCGGCCAATGCAGGTGTAAGTGAGAGGCATACCGCCGCCAGTGCCATCAGCACCAATGCGATCTTTGTCTTCATATCTTGAAACCTCGAAGATTTTGTATGGAGAATGTCCGGCTTATTCGATCGCCTGCAACATTCACTGGCCATAACCCTGGCTGGAACGATAGAAAAAGATGTAGCCGAACGAACGGTTCTCTGGGTGAGCGGATATGGAGCCAAATAGTGATAAAATAAGCAAAAACGTTCCTTTGACAGAATACTGTTCTATTATGGTTTTGTTTGGATTAAAAACCGCCAATACCATATATTTTCTGGATTAAGGCAGAAATCCTGGACAACAGCTACTGCATCTATCCAGAGGCATATGCTCTGACCGTCGATTAACAGAAGAGAAAAAGGTCATAGGGGGTAAAGGCCTCACACCCCAGCCATCATCGCCTCTCTTCCTGCCGCCAGGGCCAGGTCAAGCTTCTGTGCGTTCGGCCCGCCGCCCTGAGCCAGGTCCGGCTTGCCTCCGCCACCACCGCCTAGGGCCTTGGCCGCGGCCCGGATGATGCTTGCTGCCTTGATTCCTTTTGCAAGGCCCGACTTGCCAACAGCCGCCACCAGCTTGCCGGTAGCCCTGCCCATCTTCAGAACAATGAACTTGTGTCAATTGATCTCGACCGATTGTCATTTCAACGGGCCATGGAAATTGCCTAATCTTTGGCAGCACCCGATATTCTGATCCCGGTCTCTGTCACCACGATGAAACAGCCAGATAATTCCAATTCAGGGCGAGAAAGGATCTTTTTCATCATCGAAATCTTTTTTGCCGGGCCGCAATACCCACAACGAAGCAAGATAATCCCGCAGTGTGGCAATTTCATTCGAAAGACCATATCTCCAAAATCCTTATCCAGGGTTACTACTATGCGTTCTTCTGAGAAGGCTCTTTTGAGTATGCTTTCGTCTTCCCATCCGTGACAATCTTCATAGGCCGATGTTGCATCATGACCGTTGTCACGCAGCCATCGCACAACCGAAGGACCTACACACTCATCGACCAGGAATCGCATCTAAATGGCCTCGGCCCTGATAGGAACGAAGGAGGCATCTTGAAGGGTCTTGGATGCGAAGAGAAGACAAGCATAGATATCGTTCTTCTCCAGGCCAGTATATTCTTCGAGAATTTCTTCTATGGTGGTGCCATGCGCTAGGAGCCCCAAGATATACTCTACCGTTAGCCTTGTGCCACGAATGATTGGTTTGCCAACCATGATTCTTGGATTTATAGCGATCCTTTCTAACAGCTCTTCGTTAGTCACAAGGATATCGTTAGTTGTTCTTTTAATTTAAACTTGAGGATACCTCGATGGAACGGGATAGAAAATATAAAATTACAGATAAAAAAAATAGATGCAAAGGGCCTCACACCCCAGCCTTCATCGCCCCCCTTCCTGCCGCCAGGGCCAGGTCAAGCTTCTGTGCGTTCGGCCCGCCGCCCTGAGCCAGCTCCGGCTTGCCTCCGCCGCCTCCGCCAAGGGCCTTGGCCGCAGACCGGATGATGCTTGCTGCCTTGATTCCTTTTGCAAGGCCCGACTTGCCAACAGCCGCCACCAGCTTGCCGGTCTCGCTTCCGAGCAGCACGACGCAGTCCTGCTCGGCGATAAGCGAAGCAGCCTTGAGAAGCTCATCGATGTCCGCATTGCCCATCTTCTGAACTACGACCTTCAGGCCGTCCTCTGTCTCAGCCTCAGCAATCAGGGTCTTGAGCCGCGCTTTAGCCAGGTCATCCTTGAGCCTCTCAATCTCCTTCTGCTGTTCCTTCCACTCCTCGAAGAAGCGTTCGGCAGTCTTGGGAAGCTGATCGGCAGGCACTCGCAGGACTCCTGAGGCCCCCGAGAGAAGATCGTCCCTATCCTGGACTGCCCGCACAGCAGCCTCTCCGGCTGCAAACTCGATCCTCTCCACCCCGTCCTGAATCCTCTCAGTTCGAAGGATCTTGATGGCCCCGATCATGCCCGTGTTCGTGACATGAGTTCCGGCGCAGGCCTCGATATCTGTCCCCACCCGGACAACGCGGATCTGCGTTCCCGGAGGTACGCCGCCCTGGTAGAGCTCAAAGCCGAAGAGCTTCTCAGCCTCAGTCCGAGGCAGGAACTGCGTGTCTACAGGCGCAAACTCCATAACCCGACGGTTGGCCTCCATCTCTATGGCCTTCAACTCGGCCTCAGTTATGCGCTTGTAGTGGGAGATATCCAGACGAGCCCGGTCCTCGCTCTTCTGGGCTCCTGCCTGCCAGACGTGCTTGCCCAAGACGCGTTTGGCCGAGTCATGGACCAGATGGGTGGCGGTGTGATGCCGGGCATGCGCCAGACGACGGCGCATGTCCACCTTGCCGGTGACCCGGTCGCCCCTGGCCAGGCCCGACTCCGCGAGCTTATGCAGCACCACTTCACCGGACTTCTGAACATCCACTACAGTAAAAACCTGCCCGGCCCTTTCCAGTGTGCCGTGATCAGCCGGTTGACCTCCACCCTCCGGATAGAGGAGCGTTCGGTCCAAAATGATATCGCCGTCAGCAGCTACATCCAGGACGACGGCATCGAAGACCCATTCATTGGGATGCTCGTAGAACAGCAACTCAGTCTTGCCAGGGATGACCGGCGGGGCCTCTTCCTTATCTGCACGGATGCGCTTCTTGGCGACCAGGTTGTAGAAGTTGTCCGGCAGCTCCACAAGAGCCCCTATCTCTTCAGCCGACTCGCGGGCAATCTCAGGAGGAATGCCGTGAGTGTCGTAGAGAGATATCATCTCAGCTAAAGGAACGGGCTGGCCCAGCTTTCGGAAGTGCTCGGCGGTCTTCTTAACCAGACGCTTGCCCTTCTCAAGGGTCTCTGCGTATTTGCCCTCCTCCTGGTCAAGGATCTCTTTGACTGTGACAAACCGCTCCTGCCAGTTGGAGTAGTCCAGGCGCTGGATCTGCATCGCGACCAACTCTGCCAGAGGCAAAGTGAGCCCCAGATCCTTCATCAAGCGCAGGGTGCGGCGGATGACGAGCCTAGCCAGGTATCCGGCCTTGACATTTGAGGGGATGATGCCGTCACCCAGCATATAAGCCAGGCATCTGGTATGGTCCACCACAGCATAGATCCGCTCCATTGGCTCGATTGTCTGCTGCAGCTTCTCGGCTGTGATGCCTATCCTGCCTGCAATCGTCTTTCGCAGATCCGACATGCTGTACTCATCCAGATCCACCATTCCTGCGAGCTTTGCATTCTCTGCGAAGATCTCAGCATACTCAGGATCATGCAGATTGTGCTCGACACCAGCTAAGTCGGCAACCTTTCGCACAAGATCCGGGAAAATGGCATCGTAGATGGTAGGCGAGCCTGTGGAAGCCCAGACAAACCTCTCCAGGCCGTAACCTGTGTCCACTATGTAGTTGTTCATCTTCTCGTACGACTCGCCCTTGATCTGAACGGATCCTCCGGGCACGGCCTTGAGATCCATGAATACCAACGTGGCAAGCTCCAGACCCCCGACCATGACCTCGACGCTCGGACCGGCATTGCCCCCGCCCGCCCAGGGATTCTCCTTGTAGGTCACAGCCAGTGGATCCATGCCTAGCCCAGCCAGGAGCTCATCGCACAGCCGCACTGTTCGATCCTTCCAGTAGAACTCCTTCTCGCGAGTGTTGAAGACATGGTGGGCCATCATCTCGAAGGTCGTGAGATGCCTGCCACTCCTCCCGACGGAATCCAGGTCGTCCAGGCGAATACAGGGCTGGCTGATTGTGAGGGGATTCGCAGGCGGCGGCACCTGCCCGGAGGTGACAAAAGGCTGAAAATCAGCGATCGAAGCGATTGTCAGGTAAATGTCGTCTCTCCACCGAGCCACAACCGGGTATCTCTTGATTCGGACATGGCCTCGGGCCTGAAAGAAGCTCAGGTAATGCTCCCGCATTTCATCTAATGTATGCTTGCGCCTGAAGATGGGAGAGCCTATGAAGGTATAGGGATCGCAGGGTGGGTCCCCGCAGGTCTTCCTCTCGACGTTTCTTGTCCAGAAGAATTTGCCGCATTTCTCACACTTCTTGCGCTGGAATCCCTCATCCACGAAGAAGTCTAATCGATACTCATCCTCTGAGAACATAGTCTATCAGCTTGTGAGCGGAAGATGATACAGGAATGCTAAAAGGCTTTCTAAAGGCATGGGAATGGCAGTCCGTTCTGCCATTCTCAGCCATATTTGACAAAATCCAGATTAATTCACTCGAATGACCTTCAAGAGGGCCACTACTGGGACGCCGGCAATCTCATCTGTGCCCTTCTTATCGATAAGCACAGCAATGGCATTGATCTTGGCACCATGCTCATCCAGGTACTCGACGGTCTCCTCCAGAGTCCTGCCGGATGTGACTACATCGTCGATGATTATGCACTCTTTGTCCTCGACATCTGAAAAGTTGGCGCTGAGGTTGCCGCGTGCCTTGCCGCTCTCTTTGGTCAGCATTTGCTTGCTTGGCGTATAAACTGCCAGATCAGCCGACAGGCTGTTGGCCACCATGCTGGCCAGGGGCAAGCCGGAGAGGGCGATGCCAACAACTACGTCAACTCCGCAGTCGTTCTCATCCAATGTCTCATAAATGATATCGGAGAGCGCTTCAGATACGTGGTTCAGCCGGAAAGCGCTCTTGCCGATCATCGACCAGTCAACAGAGATGTCCTTGGGACCGGGTGATGTGCTCGCCTTCTCAGCATGGGTAAGCAGCCATGTAACTGTCTCGCTGGATACATTCAGCTCCTCTGAGATCTGGCCTTCCACCAGCCCTTCCGCCTTCAGTTCAGTTGCTTTCTTCATCAAATTCTCAATGTTCTTCATCTTATGCACCTCTTTTTCTTTCGGGCAGGAGTTCCGCAATCAGGACAAGCTTCCCCCTCAAACCTGCTGCCGCAGCCCTGGCATCTCAGGACGTGTTTGAGCACCCGTTTTATCCTGGGCTGCCCGATGGGTTCGATCTTCAGGCCGAGGTGAAGAGCAACGTTTTGCACAGCGTAGTCGTCGGTAGCGAGAACGGCTTTATGCTCCAGGGCCAGGGCCAGGACATCCAGATCAGCCGACGAGAGAGCTTTGAGGTCTCCCGTCTGCCCTGCGGCGCGCTCTGCTGCCTTTCGCGCTTGCGTGGATGGGCTCTGCACGCGGGCGTCAAAGATAGCAAGCAGAGATTTGGTACGAATATCCTTCAGCTCCGCTTCCACAGCAGGGACGGTGATCAAATCGCCCTCAGGCCTCTTGCCCCAGATGAATACCGAAGCATCCGCTACGACATACACATGCAGAGGCTCTTGAAAGTTATAGTACTTGGACTTTTCCTGGACCAAAACGCTATTATCATATAATGAGATCCAATTGATGGATGGCCAAGAAAGAGAAAAAGTCTGGCAATAAGCAAGACTCAAAGCTCGCGCCCGCAGAAAATGGTAAGTCGGTTGGACAGGCAACCAAGCTGCCGCCCAAGGTCAAGCCCATGAGCGCGGCTGAACGCAGAAAGAACCGAATTGATGGAATAATTAAGACCGTGTATCCTTCAGTCCTCGGTGCAATCGGGGGCTTTGCCTGCTATCACGCGGGTGACGCACTGGCACCCTATCCCTGGCACTTCGTGATGCTGTCTTTGATACTTGTTACATTCCTTATTCAAAAAAATACTTATTCATTTATGAATATAGATGCAAACAGCTTCAAGACCAAGGATTGGCTTTATGTGGAGTTCATGGCAGTCGATCTCTGGATAGTTACCTGGACGCTTCTTCTCAACTGAGGATGGGAAAATGAGGATTGCCATCATCAATCGCGACCGCTGCCAGCCACGCAAGTGCTCCAAAGAGTGCGAATACTTTTGCCCGCCGGTTAGAACAGGCGACGAGACCATAGTATTTGTGGATAGCAAGCCACTCATCACCGAGAACCTCTGCGTGGGCTGCGGAATCTGCGTGAGGAAATGCCCATTTGGAGCCATCACCATCACCAACCTTCCAGAGGAGATGGAGGACCCGGTCCACAGGTACGGCCAGAACGGATTTGCCCTTTACGGCCTGCCGGTACCTGTAGACGGAAGGGTCACCGGCCTCCTGGGCCCCAACGGCATAGGCAAGAGCACGGCAGTGTCCATCCTGTCAGGAATCCTTCAGCCGAACCTTGGAAAGAATGCCACAAGGGATGACGTTTATCAGAGGTTTTCCGGCAGTGCTCTTGGCGACTACCTGAAAACGGTGGCCGAGAAGGGCGTCAAGACCTCCTACAAGCCCCAATATGTGGACCGCATCCCAAAGAGCTACAAGGGACCTGTGCGCGGACTACTGGAGAAGACAGATGAACGCGGCGCCCTCAAGGATCTGGTAGAGCGACTTTCCATAGACAAACTCCTGGACCGAGAGATCGCAAGCCTCTCAGGAGGAGAACTGCAGCGGGTGGCCATTGCGGCGACAGCTGCTCGCGACGCGAATTTCTATTTCTTTGATGAGATCAGCCCCTATCTCGATATCTACCAGAGAATCAACGTGGCCCGCATACTGCAGAGCCTTGCAAAGGACCGGGCAGTCATGGTGGTCGAGCATGACCTGGCTTTGCTCGACCTTCTTGCGGAAAACGTGCACCTCATCTACGGCGTGCCTGGGGCCTACGGCGTCATCACCCGGCCCAAAGGTGTGAGAGTAGGCATCAACCAGTACCTGCACGGCAACCTTCCTGAGGAGAACGTGCGCTTCCGCGACACGTCCATAAGCTTCGAGATCCACGCCCCAAGAATCGAGAAGGATATACCATCACTCATCGCCTACGATCAGTTTTCGGTGAAGTATTCCGCTTTTTCATTGCAGGCCGAGCCGGGCATCATTCGCCGAGGCGAGGTGGTTGGCATCCTTGGGCCAAACGGCATAGGCAAGAGTACCTACATCCGGGTACTGGCTGGTGTCGAGAAGCCCACGACTGGCAGCTTCGACAGCCAGCTCAAGGTCTCCTACAAGCCCCAGTACCTGAAAGCTGACTTGGATGTGACTGTTCAGGGGCTTCTCAGAAGCGTTACCACCGACTTTGACAGCAGCTTCTACCAGACTGAGATCTTGAGACCGATGGGCCTGGAGATGCTCATGGATCAGACTCTAACGGAGCTATCCGGAGGCGAGCTGCAGAGGGTAGCCATCACCGCCTGTTTGAGCCGCCAGGCAGATCTCTATCTGCTGGACGAGCCCTCGGCGCACCTGGACGTCGAGCAGAGAATGCTGACTGCCAAGGTCATGAGGCGCTTTGCCGAGGCCTCGGAGAAGACTGTGCTGGTCGTGGACCACGACATCTACCTGATTGATCTTCTGGCCGAGAGGCTGATGGTCTTTGAGGGCGAGCCTGGAAGGCTTGGCATCGCCCATACGCCGCTGGAGATGCGAGAGGGCATGAACGCCTTCTTAAAATCCATCAACATCACCTTCAGGCGAGACGAAGAGACGCGCAGACCAAGGGTCAACAAGCCGGAGTCGAGGCTCGACAGGACTCAAAAGGAGCAGGGCGAGTACTACTATCCGGTGGAAGAGAGCTGAAACCGACGAACTTCATAATCATGTTTCATAATCAGGATTGCTACAGTATAAACTATTTTTTTGAGACGTTCATGGTTTACTAGCCTTTCGAGAGCAAATTATATCTTGACGGTCCTCCATGTAACCATCCTATCTTATCGTTAACAGATGCCACAAAATCGAAGTGTGCGAATCAGGATCACAAATGAAGCTATTCAAACGGCACTTAATGCGAAACCTGGAGGCCGCCAGCCTGCTGGAGCTATTCCTGGTCACAGCCGCCTTCTCAGTTCTCGGCATTCGCTTCTTTTTGGCCATGACTGGCTATCCATCCTTTCATCCCGGCAACCTGCACATCGCCCATGTGCTCTTGGGTGGAGTGCTGATGATGATCGCACTGGTCATTGCCCTGGCCTGCATCAACAAATCCGCCTACTATCTGGTGGCTGTCCTGGGCGGCTTTGGCTTCGGGGCATTCATCGATGAGCTGGGCAAGTTCATGACAGGAGACAACAACTATTTCTTCAGGCCTACGGTGGCCCTGATTTACGTCGTATTTATCCTGCTCTACCTGGCCATAGAAAACCTAATCAAAAAGCCCAAGCTGTCTGAGCAGGAGATGCTTATCAATGTTCTTGAGATCGCCAAGGAGGTCGTCCTCGAGGATCTCGACCACCGGGAGCGAAAGAGAGCGCTGGAGCTGCTCAAGAGCTGCTCGCCCTCCGACCCGGTAACGCGGTCTCTCCGGTCTCTTCTCTACTCCACAGAATCCGTGCCGGTTCCAAAGCCCGATATCTACACTGCTGCCAAGTATCAGTTGAGACGGATTTACAGGAAGCTGGTGCAAAAATCCTGGTTCGTGCGGGCGGTGATAGCCTTCTTCGTTCTGCAATCGCTCTTCGCCCTGATCCTTGGCTTTTTCCTGCTCTACGTGAGGCTCGAATGGAAGGAGGATCTGCATGCAATCTTTCCCACGCTCACGTTCTTCGATCTGGCGGGCCTCGCTTCGGCCACACTGGCAGCAGCCCTGGTGATCGCTGCTGCAGCGAAGATGAAAAGCAACCGTCTGAAGGCTTACGAGCTATTCAAGGAGGCTGTGCTGGTCCAAATCCTGCTTGTGCAGGTGTTCCTCTTCTACCGGGCGCAAATGCTCGCGATACTGGGGCTGGCCGGCAATATCTGCGTTCTTCTGGTGCTATTTTATATGATCAGGCAGGAGGCTTCTGCCAACGGCGGAAACGGGGCAGGGTGAGATGCCATCGCTTTTTTGGCAAAATTACTTTCACCACGAATAGATCAAATTGATATTGTCGATAGACCGTCTGCACACTGCGAATTATTGGAACTTTACTAGAAGACAATCTGGACACGAGATCGAACGCAAGAGACTGGATAGCTGGTTTTGGTGATTTAATGAATAGAGAACATATCCAACAAATGCAGAGCCAGTTTGATTCGCTGGCCCATAAATTGGATGACGGCACAGAATTCTGGTTTGCCAGGGATTTGCAAAAGCCTTTGGGATACGCCCGATGGGAGAACTTCCTAACACTTATCATGCGAGCCATTGAATCCTGCGAAACAACAAAAATCGATAGCAACGATCATTTTCGTGGCTTCACGAAAATGATCACGCTCGGCAAAGGCGGACAACGGGAGATCGAAGACTTCATGGTCACGCGCTATGCCTGCTACCTGATTGCCCAAAACGGCGACCCATCCAAGGAACCCATCGCCTTTGCCCAATGCTACTTCGCAGTTCAAACCAGAAAGCAAGAGCTGATAGAAGAGCGGATGCGCCTTCAAGCACGCCTTGAAGCCAGAGATCGTCTGAGGGAATCAGAAAAGACGCTCTCACGAAACATCTACGAGCGCGGCGTGGATGGCGCAGGATTCGGACGCATTCGTTCAAAGGGCGACTCGGCCCTGTTTGGTGGATATGCCACCCAGGAGATGAAAGCCCGCTTTGGAATCATTCAGAGCAGACCTTTGGCGGATTTTCTGCCAACCCTGACCATTGCTGCAAAGAATCTGGCTACGGAAATGACAAACCATAATGTGCTGCAAGAGGACTTGCATGGTGAGCCAACCATCACCGATGAACATGTCCAGAATAACACAAGCGTTCGCCAGATGCTTGGGCAGAGGGGCATCAAGCCTGAAGAGCTCCCTCCAGAAAAGGATATCAAGAAGCTGGAGCGCAGGGTGAGGTCAGAAGAAAAACAGCTTGAAAAGCAATCTGGCAGACTACTGGTGCCAAAGAGCGAGTCCCATGCGGATTAACGCAAGGGTTTTGCACAACTCACTTAAAAAAAAGCGAATCGATTAGCTGACCAAAATATCATGTCTTTGGGAAATCCGCCAACTCTGCCAAACCTTTGCGGCAGCAAGATGCACTAACCCATTATGAAACAGTACCACCTATCGTCATACTTATATAGAAGTTCAAACACCCCGTATCTCAATTTGAGATAATCGCATTGGAGGTACATAAATGGCAGCAGGACAATTTGGTGGAACGCCCGTACTCATTCTCAAGGAAGGCAGCCAGAGAACGGCTGGCAAGGAAGCACAGAGGTCGAACATCATGGCAGCCAAGGCCGTTGCCGGAGCCGTCAGAACCACACTCGGCCCCAAGGGCATGGACAAGATGATGGTCGATACTCTCGGAGACGTAGTAATAACCAACGACGGTGTCACAATTCTCAAAGAGATGGACATCGAGCACCCCGCAGCCAAGATGATGGTGGAGATCGCCAAGACCCAGGACGCCGAGGTTGGAGACGGCACCACCACAGCAGTGGTCTTGGCTGGAGAGCTGCTCAAACAGGCAGAGGGCCTGCTCGATCAGGAGATCCATCCAACCGTTATCGCTGCAGGCTACAGAGCTGCTGCAGACAAGTCCCTGGAGATACTCAAGACCATCGCAGTGGATGTCTCAGCCAAGGACGCCGAGTTTCTCAAGAAGATTGCAGTCACTGCAATGACAGGCAAGGGCTCAGGCACCGCAAGAGACGAGCTTGCCAACCTGGCAGTTCAGGCTGTCCAGGCCGTAGTGGATGAGGACGGCTCTGTGGATGTAGACAACATCACAGTCGAGAAGAAAGTAGGCGGCGGAATCACCGACTCCGAGCTTGTACACGGCATGGTCATAGACAAGGACAGACTGCACCCCAACATGCCCAAGAAGGTAACTGGCGCCAAGATCGCTCTGCTCAATGCGGCCATCGAGATCGAGAAGACTGAGGTGGACGCCAAGATCGAGATCACCTCACCGGATCAACTGCAGGCATTCCTGGATCAGGAAGAGACAATGCTCAAGGGCATGGTGGACTCCATCAAGGCCACCGGCGCTAACGTCGTTTTCTGCCAGAAGGGCATCGATGACCTGGCCCAACACTTCCTTGCCAAGGACGGCATCTACACTGTACGCCGCGTCAAGAAGAGCGACATGGAGAAGCTCGCGCGCGCCACCGGCGGACGGGTTGTCACCAGCATCCACGACCTGACGGCCAAGGATCTGGGCAACGCAGGCCTCGTCGAGGAGAGAAAGATCGGCGACGAGAAGATGACATTCGTAGAAGAATGCAAGAACCCCAAGTCAGTTTCCATCATCCTGCGCGGCGGAACCGAGCACGTGGTCGATGAGCTGAACCGAGCCATGGAAGACGCGCTGAGGGTTGTAGGCGTGGTAGTCGAGGACAAACTGCTAGTTCCAGGCGGCGGCGCACCTGAGGTCGAGCTGGCCCTGCGCCTGCGCGAGTACGCAGCAACCGTTGGCGGACGCGAGCAGTTGGCCATCGAGGCCTTCGCTGACTCCATGGAAGTCATCCCCAAGACCCTGGCAGAGAACGCAGGCCTCGATCAGATCGACTCCCTGGTCGCTCTGCGAAGCCAGCATGAGAAAGGCGTCAAGAGCGCCGGCCTGGACATGGACACAGGCGAGCCCGTTGACATGTTCAAGCTCGGCGTGGTCGAACCCCTGAGGGTCAAGACCCAGGCCATCAACAGCGCTGCCGAGTCGGCTGTCATGATTCTCCGAATCGACGACGTCATCGCTTCCAAGTCCGGCGGACCGGGCGGAATGCCTGGCGGCGCAGGCGGAATGCCTGGTGGCATGGGCGGCATGGGCGGAGAGGACTTCGATTAGGCCTCTCCAATCCACTCTTTTTTTGGGGCTCTTCGCTGAATTATGTGGGTTGAACTCTGCAAATAAATCCGACAGAAATCTTTCTTTGTGTCTTTGTGGTGATCCGTTGAATCTGGGAAAACACAACGGCTTCAGAATTCATTAAGTCTGACCATAGAAAATGGCGAGGAGACTTTTTGCGTCTCACATAGGACGACATAAAGCAAAAGTGTTATCATCTTTCTCAGCCATAGATGACTCGATGCAGCGTAAGCTATTGATGAAGGGCAAGGTCAAAGAAGCCTATGACCTCGGGGACCAACTTGAGTTTCGATTCACTGACAACATCTCTGTCTTCGACAAGGTAATCCCAAGCCAGATTCCCTTCAAGGGAGAGACACTCAGCCGCGAGGGCATCTATTGGTTTGATAGAGCCAGCAAGATGGACATCAAGACCCACTTCTTAGAGTACCTGCCTCCGGCAGGAATGCTCTGCAAAAAAGTCGACATACTTCAGCCAGGCCAGATCACGAGCAAGTCCAAGAACTACCTCATTCCCCTGGAATGGATCTGCCGCTGGTTTGTTGCAGGATCTCTTTATGACAGAGTTAAAGATGGAAAGATCTCGGCAAAGGATCTGGGCTATCCCTCAGGACACACAGTAGTCTCAGGCGAGATCTTGCCTGAGCCATTCATAGAGGTCTCAACCAAACTGGAGAAGACGGACCGACTGCTGGAAAAAGAGGAAGCCCTGCAGATCTCCGGGCTCTCGGCTAAAGAATACGACGACGCCCGTGAGATCGTCCTCAAGATCGACGAGGACATCGGCAAGAGCGTTGCCTCGCGGGGCCTGATTCATGTCGACGGCAAGAAGGAGCTTGCCTTTGATGATGACAGACAGATCATGGTGATAGACGTCTACGGGACAGCAGACGAAGACCGCTTCTGGGATAAAGCCAGCTACGAAGCCGGCAGATTCGTGGACCTCTCCAAGGAATTTGTGCGCCAGCACTACCGCCAGACTGGATACAAAGACCAGCTCTACTCGGCGCGAGAGGCCAGACGCGATGAGCCGCCCATTCCCGCCCTACCTCTTCAGGTGGTCGAGGAGACGAGCAGGATATACATCAAGCTCTTCGAGATGATCACCGGCGAGAGGTTTGTGCCTGCCGGGATGAAACATCAGCAGTAAAGGCCAGGCAGAAGATGGTGCAAAGGATTTAAGCCATACTTATTGATATATACTAGAGGTTATAAAATATGAAGAGATTACTGGTAGCGCTCATATTAATTGCAGTGGCCATCTCAGGTTGTACTGAGAAGGGTCCGAGCGTTGTAGATAAGAACGTAGAAGAACTCAAAAATCTGTCCATATCAGCAGCAGGGAACCTGTCCAGCTACAGCCTTAAGAGTTCATTGACCTCGACTTGGAAGCTGCATTCCGGCAATAATACCACACAGGATAAGCTGAGCACGTTTACAGAAGACATCGAGACCATTGCAGCCGTTGATCTCCAGAACCTGAAGGTCCATGCCAACAGCTCAACCAAGAACATGCTAGAGACCCCAGATATGCCTGCAAACGTCACAACTTCGATTGTTGACTTCTATCTGATTGGCAACTCGACATATATGGATGACGAGAACAGCAATTGGACCCATCTTGTGGATCCAAGGGCGGCAGAAGAGGTCTGGGGGCCAGACAGGAATAATCAGGTGGAAGCATTAGCAGGCACATTTAATCTCTCTAAAACAGAGATACTAGGCACTGAGTCAGTCAATGGAGAGGATGCCTACAAATTGAAGATAGTGCCTGGAAACGAGGACAACGCCTCCCTGTTCAACACAGCCTTTGCCATAGCAGCTAAGGTGACTCAGTATCCCCTCTTACTGCCATCACTCAACAGGTCCGAGTTGAATGAGACAGGCAAGATCGAAAAGACGATCTGGATCTCCAAGAGCACCTACCTGCCTATGAAATATGAGAGCGCCATGAGCTTTACCATGACTCCGGAGATCATAGGAGCATTGGACGCCAGCACAGGAATGGCAACCATGTTCAACCAGTCCATTCCGCTGGGAGCAATCGTTGTTTCCACCAGAGCCTCGGATCTCTACCACGACTTCGACCAGCCTTTGAACATAACTCCACCGATGCAGGCCCTCTCATCTCCGGCCATCACACCCCAAGATCTCGCAGACCAAGCTGGCGAACAGGTTTGATTGAATCCGAAAAATTCATCAGGAGTTATTCGTGAAACCACTGGAACGGCTTTTCCTAAGGGATAAGCCGGTTTCAGCTATTTTAGCAGTGGGAGAGATAGAAAACGCTTATGCCGCCCTGATCGCCAAACGCATAGACACCACAGTTCCCTACACCTGCAGCATACTTCGCGAACTTGAGGAAAGGGGACTCGTATCCTCCAGGCCGGAGGGACGGATAAATTACATCGAATTGACGGATCGCGGCAGAAAGGTTGTCCAAGCACTGCATGAGCTATCGGACATCTTTTCGGAGCCGGATGCACAGAGACAGAGGCTTGAGAGGCTTAAGCAGCTTGTGTGTAGAGCAGAAGAGAAGAAGTCTGCCCTTTGTCTTGGTCCCCTGCGCAGGGACTTGGCAAGGATCATCCGCCAGGGAAACGAAGCTGTGCTCAGGGATGCACAAGAGCTGGATCGGATCGTGGTGGACAGCTTAAGCAGCTACTGATCTATTTAATCATATCATAACATGATATTAAAGTTACGAAAGTTTTATCCGTATCTAAGATAATATATTAGTCTGATATAGAGCGACTGGTGGAATTGAGATGACACGAAGAAATAAGCTGGAGATACTTAGCAGCATTCTCAACCTCTGCAAGACAGAAGGTTCTAGCAAGACTAAAATAGTCTACCAAGTAAATCTTAATTTCAGAAATGCGGGCTTATATATCGAATGGCTGACTCAGCGCGGATATCTTGAAAAGAACGACAATATATACAAGACCACGCCCTCTGGCTGCAACCTGCTGAAAAATCTGGATAATATTAACGCTTCAATAAATGAAAAATTGGTGAGCGTCCCGGCCAGGGACGAAAGGTCCAGCTGAATTGGGTCTAACTGTGACTTCCCCCCATGCCCCTGAAGGAGATGGGTCTTCCCTACCCCGTTACCCCAACGTTATAAGAGATAGCATCAATCAGATCATATAACCCAGTATGCGGAACAGTATCACCAGAATTGCCCCAAAGACGCCGCCTATGCCGCAGATTAAAATGTTAAGCCAGTTGTATTCTATCCCTAAGCCTGCAACCACATTGGCCAAAAATAGAACGACCAGCCCGACTACTGCATTGATTATGAAGTTCTTGACGGACCTCAATATCAAGAATGCTCCGAATACTATGACTATTCCCAATAATAGTAGTCCTGGCTCGCTCATGATATTACATTTGCAGATCCACTATTAAAAGGCTTTTCAGCTTAACATATTGAGTGGTTCCATCTCGCTCTTCAGACGGTGCAGCTCCTTTGTGTCCAATGAGAGGGGATCAATATGAATCAGCATCACAGCACCCTTTAGGGCAATCTCATCTCTTTGGGATTGGACGAACCGGAGAACTGTCTCGTAGTTGCTCTGGGTGATGAGGTATCCCATGCCCTCCAGCAAGATGAGAGGATAGCTGGCACGAGCCAGAAAATCGGATATCATGCTTGAGAGCCGGGGGAAGTTGCTTGGGTCCACAGTCCTGTATCCCGGCTCTGTCTTTTGAGTCAGCCATATCACAGTATCGGCAGGAACACTGTACATTTCAGCTAAAATTTCAGGATTGTGGCGGCTCAAGCACAAACCATCCATGCCGTGACGTACCAGATCGCTATAAAGCTCCAGGCTATGCTGAGGCTTCTCCTCTGCTACGATGTAAGCAGTCCCTGGAATGAGTGAGATCTCGTAAGGGCTTCGCCCATAGCTCTTCATCAGATCGGTCAGGGTAGCGAGGAGGTCAAAGGCTGGCTCATGCTCCTTGATGATCCTGGATAGCCTTCGCACAGCCAAAAAGAAGCTTCTCTTGGTCAACACAAGATCTTTGCCGATGTTAAGAGATGATACAGTCTGAAAAGCATTCTGCATCTCAGGCTCGCAGCCGGCAGATGAATCGTCAGATGGCGGCTTTTTAGCCACCTCAAAGAACCCTCCGACGGCTATGCTCTCATTGGCCTTTGTAACCACATCTTGCCTCACATCGGCACTAAGCTCTGAGAGCATGGTCTCAGAGAAGAGAGAGAAGAGATAGGTTGAGAGCGGGCCCAGGCTAAAAAGCAGCTCTTTGCACTCATTTATACGAGATTGCATGCTGGTATGAACATAGTCCGGCCTCTCTCCCAAGATCAGATGAGTCTTATGCCCTAACAGCTCCATCTGATAGACGAAGTCCAGGATCTCCCTATGTGGGATCTTGCCCTCGTTCTCCTTGACCAGCTGCTCGATGCTGTCTATCAGAACTATGCTATTTCTGCTTGACTCAACGAACGACTTTATTGTCATGAAGAGCAGAGGCAGATTTCGCGGTGAGATGTAGCGATCGCTTCCCCTCTCCTCAGAGAGCTTGATGATTGGAGTCTCTTTAAATCCCCAGCGTTGCCTCACGTCTTCCGGTGCGAAATGAGTGATGCACAGCCCCTCGACACCATGAGTGATCTGATCGGTAAAGACCTCATAAGCGACCTCCGGCACAACATAGATCTTTCCCTGAACAAGGTCGTAGGCAGGCAGCGTCTCTATGGCGACTTCCAACACCGGTTTGACTGACACCTGGTCTTCCACAATCATCCTGGTTGCAGAAGAGCCCACCGAGCCGGTCAACGTCTTCTCGAACTGCACCCAGAGCTGCCGGAGCTGCCCGGACTTGATGGAATCCCGGCTAGTTCCCAGCAGTTTCAGGTAATCATCAACCTGCTTTCTGGCCGGACCCTCTCCGATGTAGCGAGCCAAAGTAACCTCCAGATCGGCAATTGTTCCCTGGCGCGTCGTCTGCGCCTCGTGCTCGACATCGGACCCATTTTCATGATTGGCGTAAACATCCACAAAGCAGTTTGCAGACTTTTCCTCGTCGATACTGGGCTTGCTGATCAGGGAGACAAAGACATAAAGGCCACAATTGATGAGAAGCGTCCAGAATACGGAGTTGGCCCAGATATCCAGATCCAGACCCAAAAGGTTGGTGGGCATGAGGGCAGTTATGCCGAATGGGCCCCTCTTGACCAGATCTCCTAGCCACACATGTCCACCGGCCACCGTGGGAATGAGGGCAGTGTAGGTCCAGAGCAAGAACCCGGAGACCAGTCCGGCCATGGCCCCTTTGCGGCTGCCCCTCTTCCAGTACAGTCCTCCGAGAGCCGAAGGAGCCAGCTGGCTGGCAGCGAGAAATGAGACCACCCCGATATCAGCCAGCGTCTGATAGGCTATGGCTAGAGAGAACATGTATCCGAGAAACACAACCAGAAGAATGTTAAGCCGTCTGATATTGAGGATTGTTCCGGCCAGGTTTCGATCTTTATTTATGTGGCTCAAAATATATGGCATCTCCAGATCATTGAGAAGCATAGTGCCCACAGCCACAGACTCCACCAGAATCATGGCGGTGGCGGCGGAGGTCCCCCCAATGAACACGAAGAGGGATAGCCAGTCCTGGCCCATGTTATGAGGAATTGTAATGATGAAAGCATCCTTGAGGCCCGCAGTATTGAGGAGCACCCCACCCCATGCAATAGCCGGAACGAATATGTTTATCAGCAGCAGGTAAAGGGGAAAAAGCCACATGGCTTTTTTGAGATGCTTCTCCTCTGAGTTCTCCACAACCATGACATGGAACTGCCTGGGCAAGAACAAGATAGCAAAGAATGAGACGAGGGTGAGGGAGAACCAGAGGGTCGGATCTACATCCAAAAGGGTCTCGTATTCATGGTTCGCCGAGGCCAGCTCGACCATCTGGCTTATGATATTTCCATAACCGCCAAAGACCCCATATGCGACATAGAATCCAACGAAAAGAAAGGCCACAATCTTGACGAGCGATTCAAAAGCTACGACTGCAATCAGGCCTTCGTGCCGCTCCATAGGATCGAGGTGTCGTGCCCCGAATATGGCTGCAAAGGCTCCGAGGAGTGCGGCCACTACCAGCTTGCTCTCCACATCAAAGCCGAAGAGAACGATATTCGAGCCGCTTAACGCCTCCAGTGATGTGGATATGGCAATGAGCTGCAGCGCCACGTAAGGCGTCACCATGATCAACGAAAGTGCTGCCACTACGGCACCAATGGCGTAGCTTCTTCCATATCGAAAGCTTATGAAGTCGCTGATAGATGTAAGACGATGCTCTTTTGAGACCCGAATCATCTTCCTGATGACGATCCATCCTACGGTCATGGCCAGAACAGGCCCCAGGTAGATGGGCAGAAATTCAAGACCCGTGGATGCCGCCCGCCCAATTGATCCGTAAAATGTCCAGGCCGAGACATAGACAGAAAGAGAGAGGGCGTAAACATAGGGATTGGCAACAATGCTCGTTCCCCGAAGCTTTTGACGATCGGCAAACCTTGCAATGAGAAAAAGAAGCAACAGGTAAAGCACCATGACGACGAGAGCCAAGTGAGGTCCAATCACTCAATGCTCCCCCTATCGAAGAGATACAATGCAAAGATGATGACAAGCCAGATTGAGGCGACATAGATAAGCGTGGCTGGAGTGCCTATCCAGATATGCCCCTCAGCAAGCTTGATCAAAGGCCAATTGAAGAGCATCCAGGCTACCGCGAAGAGAAATATCCAGAATTCCTTCTGGCTTATAAGGCCCCTTAAGGATAGTGTCATGGCTTCAGACCCAGATGAACTGTAAGCTTGTGAAGATCTTTGCAGATTGATCTTTGCAGATATATCAACCATTTCTCTTATTAGACTTTATCTTTGATTTTTGAGATCCAGACGTCTTTTATATCAGGAATTCATTGTCGCTTCCGTGAGATAACTTGATCCTCAGAACTCATTATTCAGGCGATATTAATGCGGAAATGGACGGAAAAGAGGTTACTCTGGCAGGGTTCGCCCATGAGACACGCGACCTTGGCGGCATTGCCTTCCTGGTTGTGCGAGACCGAAAAGGCCTGGCTCAGGTGACTTTAGTCAAGAAGCTTCTAGGAAAAGAGGTCTTTAAAATGGCACGCACCATCAGCAGAGAGAGCGTGGTATTGGTGCGCGGAAACGTCAAAGCAGAGCCCAAAGCGCCTCGCGGATACGAGATACTTCCCAGCGATATCCGGGTATTAAATGCCGCTCAGGTTCCGTTGCCCCTCGACCCCACCGAGAAGGTTGAGTGCGAACTGGACACCAGACTCGATGCCAGGTTTATGGATATCAGAAGACCATCTGTTCTGGCCGCATTCGAGATCGAAAGCGCAGTCTTAAAGAGCCTTAGGGATTGCTTCCACCAAAAGGGAGTTAGCGAGGTCTTCACTCCGAAGATTGTAGCTGCAGCCACTGAGGGCGGAACTGATCTCTTCCCCATCAGCTACTTCGAGAAGGAGGCTTTCCTGAACCAGAGTCCTCAGCTCTACAAGCAGATGCTCATGGGAGCAGGCATGGACCGGGTATTTGAGATCGGTCCAATATTCAGGGCTGAGGAGCATGACACACGCCGCCATCTCAATGAAGCCATATCCATTGACCTTGAGATGAGTTTTGTTGACGACCAGGCAGTCATGGAGCTCCTGGAAGAGGCAGTGGCCGGAGCCTACAAATATGTATCCGAGAACTGCCGCTATCAGTTGGATATCTTAGGTCTGGACCTGTTGGTACCGAGGCTCCCCTTCAAGAGAATCACCTACACAGAGGCCCTCGATATCGCGTCCGAGAAAGCGGGAGTCAAGATGCAATGGGGAGACGATCTCGATACCGAGACAGAACGGTTCTTGGGCGATAGCATTGGCGAGCACTACTTCCTCACCGACTGGCCGTCATCAATCAAGCCCTATTACACTCTGCCTTATGAGGACAGACCCGAGGTCTGCCGTGGGTTCGACCTCATGCATCCGCGCATGGAGCTGGCCTCCGGTGCACAGAGGGTACACGATTATAATCAACTCGTAGGGCGCATAAAAGAAAAGGGTCTGGACCCTGATGGCTTTGAGTTCTACCTGAAGGCATTCCGCTACGGCATGCCGCCTCATGCTGGTTGGGGGTTGGGTCTGTCAAGGCTCGTCATGACCATGCTCAACCTGGAAAATATTCGCGACGCAGTGCTCTTCCCGCGAGACAGGAGACGACTGGTGCCCTAGAGACAGGATCTACCTCTTCAGATACATTTTTTCGTTATTTAAATAATAGTTTTGATGATATTGTTTTTTGTTTGAGCAATCATTGTTGAAAATACAACTTGCACATATAGAATCCCCATACAACTAGATTTTTTGAATGAAAAAATATATATTCTTTGTGTACAAATTACTTAATAATGATTAAGGAGGAGATCATGATTAAAGGAGAGCTGCTACAGGGACTGCTGGCAATTGCAGTTGCGGCCTTAATGCTGTCGTTGACTGCAGCATTATGCGTCGCCGAGACACCTCAGGATATGAGCGGACTAGAGAATTATACTGGATTTAATGATAACGCAGCCCAAATTATGGGTCCACTAAATGCAACGTCAAGCCAGAATCTGGCGGCACCAGACCTCATATCGCCATCAGGAGTCGTTAAGACTGGCAAGCTTACCTACACATGGAAAGGCGTTAATGGTTGCATTTACTACTGCCTGGTGGTGAGAGATTATCATAATAAGGTTATACTCAAGCAATGGTACGATGCCTCAGACTTTCCTGCCGCCCCCAAGAGCTGCTCTGTCACGCCTCTAGAGGTCCTGAGCGCAGGGAACTACAAATGGCAGGTCGAGAGCTGGAACTGCAAAGAGAAATCGTGGAGTCGGGAGATGAAATTCACGGTCTGCAAATCCACTTCTCTGCCAGGCAAGGCAACGCTCGTCTCGCCGAGAGATGTCATAGGCACCATGAATCCGACCTTTGTATGGAATGCAGTGGCAGAAAGCACTCGATACTGCCTGAAGATCGCGGATGCGAGAAATCCAAATGTGCCCATATTTAAGGCATGCTACGATGCAGAAGAGGTGCTCTCCGGTCAGACCTGCACCATCTCCCCGAAGATTGATCTCGCTGCAGGGAGCTACCGATGGTGGATCCAGACAGTCAACTGCAAAGGAGATGGGCCCTGGAGCAGTTTCCTCGGCTTCAAGTACATAAAGCAACTGCCAGGCAGATGCAATCCACTGACTCCAACCGGGCTTACCACATCATCTCAGCCGATATTTACGTGGACCGCAGCCTCTGCTGCCAAAGAGTACCACATTCAGGTGGACAACGATACAGTTAACATCGTGGACATGTGGTGCGATGCAGCAGATGTGACAACCGGATCCCGATGTTCATTGCTTTTGCCCAACGCCTTGCCAGATGACAGCGCCGTTTACTTCTGGCGCACCCAGGCATCCAACGATGCAGGAAACAGTCCCTGGAGCGGATACAGGTACTTTGAGATCGTCTGTCCCATGAAGCCCAGGTTCAGGTAAAAAGCTCGCCTGGAAGCGATAGAAGGCAAGAGCACACTAATCCATTGAGGAAAAAAGAGACTAAGGTAAAAGGCAGGCCTATTGGCCGGCCTGCAGAGCATTTTTTTGGATCTTTGTAAGTCTATTTACCTATTCCAGCTTCTCGATGCCGATCTTCTTTACCTTTGGCTTCCAGATCTTGTCCGGCATCCAGGTTGGCGCTCCGGCAGGCTTGTCCACCTGAACTCTCTCTCCAGTGAAGACATGCACCTTCTTAGTGCCGCGTTCCCGCAACTTGATGTCAGTATAGCCACGGTTAGCAGCTTTTAGTGCAGCTTGTCTGGGCGATTTTCCTGTAAAGACTCCAATCTCGTTTCCCTGAGCATCTCGCAGGGCAAAATTTCTCATCTCAGCCATGTTTTTTCCTCCGTCGTGGGTAGAATATGCCTCTCTGATTCGGTATATTAATTTAATCCAAAAGTACTCCAAAATAGTGGTCGGAAGCATAGAGACCTTGCCGCAAACGCTTTATTGAATCTGCAAAATTTTCCGGCGCAAAATAAATATTAAAAAAAGATTTATGATAAAAAGTAGAATGAAGATGCATTTCTTCAGCCTTTCAAAGGGCTTTGCTCTTCGAAGCCACTGGCACCCTGTTAGGTCGGTTCGTCGCCAAACTTCCCACCACATAAGCCGCCGTGCCGCAGATGAGGCCGATGAAGACGGGATGGATGAGTGGGTTGCCGTAAAAGTTCCAGACCACTACAGAGAAGAAGGAAGCGACCAGGCTGGCGATAAAGCCAGTCTGGTTTCCTCGATCCCAGTAGAGGCCGAAGATGAGTGGAACGAAGACGCAGCAGGCAATGACCCCCATGCTTACAGATACCAGTGGCACGATCTGCTGAGGGACATCGACTGCAGACACTGCCGCAATCAAGAGAATGCTTACACCCACAACGCGAGTCAAGAGGAGCGTCTTCCTGTCAGAGATATCAGGGTGCAGATAGCGCAGGATATCAGAGGTGAGGGCCGTGGTCGTTACCAGCACAATGGCGCTCATTGTGGACATAGCTGCAGAGATGGCTGCCAAGAGGACGAGGCCATCAAAGCCCTTTGGAAGGAGAGTGACAGCAAGAAAAGGCACGAGGCCATCGGGATTCTTGAGGAAGGGAACAAGTTGCTCGGCGCTGAGAGCACCATAGGCCAAAATGCCGAGCGAGAATATGCACAAAGCATAAATGCCAATTGAGATCGGACCCCAGATGCCGGCGAAGCGCACCACTTTTCTGTCTTTGGCAGAAAAGATCATGATGAGCAGATCAGGCAGAGCCAAGAGTCCGAGGCTTATGGAAAACGCCATGCCAAGGGTTTTCTGCCAGGGCACATTCAGCCCATGCATGGAGAGCACGTTTTCCGGGATATGCTGCCAGATCTCCATTCCACCACCCATTGAATAGAGTCCTCCGTAGAGGGAGACGGCACCTACAAGCATGAGGACGCCCTGGATAAAGCCGATCCAGATGATAGCCGGCAGTCCGCCGACTGCGTAGTAGACTGCCACAATGGCCACGGCAATCATCAGGCCCTGGAGGTAACTGACGCCAATCAGGCCCTGAAAGAGATTAGCGCATCCCTTGAAGATTGGAACCAGGTAGACGGTGTAGAGAAGCAGCATGATCGCTGCCAGGACAACTTTGCCTGTGGGGGAGTTGTAACGCTTCTCCAGCAGTTGAGGGACAGTCTTGGCATCGTACTGCTTGGCCATGGCCCAGATCTTTCCGGCCATGAGCCAGGCGAGACAGGCAAAGCCCACATGCAGGAAGGTGCAAAATACCACCCAGGGCATGCCTGCTACGAGGCCGTAGCCGCCTCCGCCAAGAAACGAGGCAGCGCTGAAGTAGGCTGCAGTGAAAGCAATGCCAATGACTGCAGGGTAGGCGATGTTTCTGTCGGAAAGGACGAAGCCTGAAAAGGTTCCCTGGCGCAGCTTGAAAGAAAGCAGGACGATGAGGGCCACATAGGCCACAAGCAGCAGTTCATTAATCATGGTATTTCCTCATCAGAATAAAGATAGTAATCGAGATCATAATGATTATTGAGATCAGCATAGCGGTGTAAGGCAGAGGCATCATTATCTTTTCACCCTCAGGTCCGCGCAGTATGCCGCACAAGTAGAGAAAGCAACTATGTCCATTATCATTACCCCATGCGATGTACTAAGTTGTACTTCAATGTGCTTTGAAGCGCAATATGATTTAAAAACATTTCCGTGAGCCGACCTAGAAAGAGAGATGAGGCCGCTCAAGTTTTCGACTTATTCGCGCCAAAAAAAGATGATGAAAAACGAGCCGAAGAGGCTTTTCAGCGCAGGATTTCAGAGGCTACAGCCCCAGTTTCTCGCCCTTCTCAAGCAACACGATCTGCTCTTCGCCGAGGGCCGCCAGCTCCTTGAACTGATTGATGGTCTCCCTCATTTTGGGCAGCGCCTCCTGCTTGTAGGTGCTGATGGCCTCCAGCGCGTCCATGACATCGGCAAAGGCGGCCTTTAGATCCTCAACGGAGGCCTTGGGATTCATTGCATCCTTTTGGATTTCTGCCCCTTGCACCTTCAACATTTCTGAGGTGGAGCGGATGAAATTATTTGTCGTCTTATCTAGCATCTTGATTTTCGTTAGGACAATATCTTGGTTATAGAGAGCGCTGGCAACAGTCACTGAGACCTTCAAAGCAGAAATCGTCACATTTTTGGCCCTTTCCACACCGCGCATCAGTTCCTTATTGTTTCTGATCACAATCTCTATGGCCATCACGCCCTGCTGATTGACGACTATCATCTGCTGAAGATCCATGATCCTCTGCCGCAGAGGAAAGAGGACCTCTTCAGAGACGAACTTGACCTTTTCCAGGTCTTCGTTTCTGGCTTTGGCCTCCACTATCTGCCTTTCAATTGCCGCATCCATCAGGGTTCCAAGCTCGATCTCCTTCATCAGCAGTTTTGTCAGATCGCGCATTGCCTGCTGTTCGATTTCCAGGGTAATATTGTCGTTTTTCAGGATTATTTTGCCTCTGTCCAGGGACGCAACGATATCTGCAATCACCGAATCTGCTCTTTCGTATCTTGCAAAATAGTCCCTTACAGGATTGAGAAAGATCTTGCCGAAGATGCCTCTCTTGGCGAAATCAATGAGGCTTGGGTCTAGGTCTTTTATCTCCCGATTTAATTTCACCAGACTTTTTGCCACAACTCCGCCTTCATCTCCGTCCCTGGACAGGCTGCCGACGGTCACCTGCAGCAAGGAGTTCTTAGCAGCCGAGCGCTTCATCGTGTCGGCCCCAAAGGACTCGATTGAGCGAAGGATATCCGTCTTTTTTGCAAATTCATCAAGATCCAGCGTCATGATTTCGGCAACATTGCTTTCAGCTACCTCCTGAAGCCGGGCCACTTCTTCCGGCACCGGCTTGACCTGTTCCTGGACGGCGTTCTTGATCGCCACTTCATCGGGCACCACCATTGTAAAGGACATCTCAATTCCCACCAGGATCACAGTAGGGTGTTAAACATGCTGCTTAGCTGATAGACTACGTCCTCGGTATCGGCATCAATATAGACACCCTCCTTGATAAGGGAGATCTCCTTAAGGGCAGGAATATCTGCATTATAGCCGATCGTGTTTATTGTTATTCCGAGTTTCTCAAATCTCTGCCGGAGGTTATTCAGAGAACGGCCCCTATTGGTTTCTCCGTCGCTGAGAACGAAAACCATCGGCTTTATATTGGGATTTATTGCCAGCTGTTCCTCGATCATATTCATGGCTACATCAATCGCTTCGAAGGTTGCTGTGCTGCCTCCAGCCTGCAAATCATCAACAGCTCCGACAAAATAGGCCCGCTGGGTCAGATTGAATTTGGAAATAGGCAGGTCTATATTGACGCCGTCTGAATATGATACCAGGCCAATCAGATTGCTATTGCCAATGTTTTTTTGTCCCTCTCTTAATGATATCTTGAGATTGTTCAGTGGAGCGCCCATCATGCTTCCGGAAACATCTGCCACAAATACAGCGCAAATAGGTATGGGATCTTTCTTTTCTTTCCAGAGCTTTTGGGCCTGGATTATCACGTCGCCCTTTACTGCTCTCGCGTCTGACTTATAATGATTAAAGCCGTTAAAGCCATAGCTAGTGGCCAGGGCCTGGTACTTTTCCTGCTTGGAGAATTGGATGAATTGACTGAGAATTTTCTTCTTCTCCGGCGACAACTCGCCGATCGCATACATTGGGCTATCATGTCTGACCCCAAAGGGAATAAATTCATAGGACCTGATATCCGGAGTATTTAGATATGTCTGGTATTCCAGGATGAATCCATCCAAAACACCCGATTTGGCAGATTCCCTCAACTGAAGGGTGGTATGGGCTACATAAGGAATATTTGCCTGGAAGCGCTCAAATCCTGCTACAGCTTTGTCGCTCAATGGGTTGCTGCTGTCGAAGGCCTGCAATATTGAGATCAAGAAGTTCAGACCGGTTGAGCTGGCAAACGGATTGGTGTAGCCCATATTCAGCTCCTTGTTTGCAACTGCTTCGACAATCGTCGTGGCATTGATTGCTCCGTATTTTGTGACCAATTCGTCTTTCTTTGATTTAGTGAGCACAATACCGGCAACATTGCCAGCAAGCCTCTTTTCCACCAATTCAGCTTTAGCCCCGCGAGAGACAATTATCTCGCCCCAGAGCTCATTAGATGGCGTATAAGCATCCGGCAAATATTTATTGTATGCAATATAATCAGCACCTAGCCCGGAAGCGATTCCCCGAAGCCTTACCGATACGGGTCTGCCATCAATGATTATTCTAGCGCTATTAAAGTCGCGAGCCACCTCAGTCAGCCACCCATCTGTACCGCTGCCAGCCTTTTCAGTCGAAGAGATTATTTCGATATAGTTGGGTGTGCTGCTGTTTACCTGTGGAGGATATTTGGAGAGGTCAGGCAGGATTTTCGTCGGATCTGCAGGCTCAAGATCAACTTTGCCCATCTCATGGGGGACAGGCCTCACAACGATATTGTGAGGGTTAATCATCTCAATCAAAATATAAGCCGTTAAGAATACCACAACAGCCAATCCGACTGTCTTTAAAATTGCATCTTTTTTACTTTTATCCATCATTCTTATGCTCCGCCCCTCAATTTTTATAATATTTTGCATTTTTTATCAAATTATCGATCTCTACCATTCCGGGCATTTGCTCCAATTGGCCGCTCTCTATGCAGTTCAAGCCCGATATCTCCAAGAGCAGCCTGTCCAGCTTCAGCAATATCTGCTCGTTATCTTCAGCAGCAGCATTCACAAATGCAATATATTCGTAATAGACTTTAAACTTATCCTCCATAAATTGCTGAGAAAAAGATCCCGCATCATGATTTTTTCTTACGAGATCATAATCACCTTCATCAAATGCATTTAATTTATTGAGAATACTGCGAATATTCATAAAAAATATCTTCTCCACCTCGGTGATTACGACATCAAATTTCTGGTAGCTCATCTCTGAGGCACAAAAGATCTGAAGAAGGATCTCACGGATGGTTTTATTCTTTTTCTGCAGCCGCCCAATCTGATCCAGCAGTATCTCAACGGTTTTTCCAAATGTTTTGAGACCCCTATGGACATTCAGTGCTTCAACATAATCATCCACAGTCATGATTTTATTTTTTGGAGGCAAAGTCTCGGGTACAGAAAGAAGCCTGTAATTACCATAGGTCAACCCGGTGCCGCTTAAAAAGATGACTGTGATGCCAAAGGCTGTCTCAAATACACTGCCACCTATCAACATAACCCCAATCAACCCTGGAGAAAAGACAATGATGTTGGCTGCGGCAATGCCTAAATTCAGGCCCAATAGCTTCTTTCGCAACTCTCTATCCATGTGCTCCTACCCTCAAGAGTTTTCTGTGCAGGTTTTGCCTCAACGTATTTCATATTATCACAGAGGATTCTGTGTAGTCCCGAATGTTTCTTAGTGTCCTAGAATTATTAAATATTTTTCCATTATACTCTGAAATTGATCAGCTCTGAAAGAGTCCATACATGGTCTGTGATTCCTGCCGCCATCATTGGAGTCCTCTGCATCCATTTTCTTCCGTTTTGGTCTATTCGAGTCCTTAAACCTTTATGCGTTTTAACGAAATGATATATTCCGAAATAGATATTTAATGAAGAGATAAGGAGCTTCTTCTTTTTGGAGAAACCAAGTGTCTTTCTTGTTAACCTTCGATTTCTTTCGCGTATTGTGAGGTTGTTTCGTTCGATGAAGGCAATATTAATATGACTGCTAACAGGAGATTGCGCAATTGACTCGATTGCTGCATCCTTTTCTCCAAAAACGACTTCCGTATCGACTCCAACAACCCTGCGGCCTGCCCTTGTCTTGACGACTCTGGTATAAATTAAATCTGGAAGAGGCAGACGTTTAGGAGCTTTACGTCCGGGAGGAACTTCGATTTGCTTTATCCCTTTTCTGGTTTCTTTTTCCAACAACGAATGTTATTACAACTTTGCTAACAGGATCAAATGCGATCATGATCCAGGCATTCCCATACTC